>Ga0265295_1002047_pt1 | contig 33376 bp, 31 predicted proteins | sample Munlansysbiofilm_FD_192503 | JGI IMG/M metagenome (GOLD analysis project Ga0265295, IMG submission 192503) | Leachate microbial communities from a municipal landfill in Southern Ontario, Canada - Methane capture system biofilm | ecosystem: Engineered > Solid waste > Landfill > Unclassified ... | reverse complement strand
CTCAAACTCAATAGCGAAGGCCTACTGGTAGGCCAAAACGAGTTGCAAGAAAGCCTGTTGCGCGAAGCTATCGTGTATCCTAATCCGGGCAGTGCCATCATGCAAGTGAGGCTGGCGGTGCAGCATCCTGAAGCTTTGCTGGAGCTGTATGACAGCCAGGGAAAATTGGTGCTAAGCCAACAGCTACACGAAAAGAAAAGCCGCATAAACACGGCAAAACTGCTGCCCGGCACTTATATTTATCGCCTGAGTGCGGCCACGGGGCTAAACGAAAGCGGGAAATGGGTGAAGCGGTAAACCGAGCGTTTCGGTTTCTACCGACTCGTTTTCAAGCTTATAATTGGCTCAGGCTAAAATAATTGTCTATTTTCGTTGCTGATTAAGATTTAACAAATGGACATTATTTGGATTATTTTAGCCTTTGTGCTGGCTTTTATTGGTCTAACCGGTGCGCTAATTCCCGGACTGCCCGGCCCTCCCATTGCTTTTTTTGCTTTGGTGCTGATAAATTTTACCGAAAAAACTGCTTACAGTAGTCGCTTTTTTGTAATTACCGGCTTGCTTGCTCTGGCCATCACGCTATTCGATTACTATGTTCCAATTTACGGCACCAAAAAGCTGGGTGGCAGCAAAGCAGGCGTTTGGGGCAGCACCATAGGGCTTTTGGTCAGCCTTACTCTTTTCCCGATTCTCGGTATCGCCATCGGCCCTTTTGGTTTGTTGGGTATTGTTGCAGCACCTTTTTTTGGCGCTTACTTAGGCGAAAAATGGGCAGGCAAAGCCAATAAACACGCCTGGAAATCGGCCATAGGCTCTTTCCTGGGATTTCTGGCCGGCACTTTTATTAAACTCATTTATGCTATCGCTATTTTCTATTTTTTAATAAAAACACTTGTTGCAAACTACTTCTAAACTGATAGAAAAGATCTGTGATGGACTTCGTATCGTAGAAAAAAATGGAGTATTGGAGTGATGGAGTAGTCGTCACATCAACACATCAGCAAATCAGCAAATCAGCAAATCAACAAATCATTACCTGTATAAAAACCTCTCGCCAGTATCCTCAATCACTTGTTTTTTGTAAGCATCCGGGTAGCCGGGAAATTTCGGTGGTTCTGGATATCCCCAGGGATTGCGCAAAAACTCGCCGTCTTTTTCCTGTTTCATATTGCCATCAAGGTATTTTACCAATAAAAACTCACTTAGATTTTTCCAGCGTTTCACCGTCATTTCAGCCATATTGCAGGAATAATCCGTGAGGTAATCTACTGCTAATTGCTGATCTTTTTCGTACAATTTGAGGGCAGCAGCATCCGTGGCGTCAACATAATTTATAAATTTATTTTCCAGCTCCGACTGTACTGCTTTTATATCGGGCATCACTCTGTTATAGAACAAATAAGCGAAATGCGCCACCCGGTTAAACACCCAAAAAGCGGCATCATCAGAATAGCTCAACATATCACCGTTGCCTTCCTGAAAAGCATAAGGAACGCGCTCCATGGAAGCATAAAACGGAATATAAACCGTTGTTCCGGCATCGTCAACGCCAAACCAGTTGATACCACCAATAACATCGGGCAGCCAGCTACGCATCTGGGCGATAAACGAAAATCCGGTTTGCTGTGTAACGGTAACACGCTCATGAAAATAAGTCGAATCTTCATAATCCCAGGTGAGCGGACGCCAGCGATAAGGCAGACCAAAAGGCCCGGCACCGGCATCTTTCGACATATCTAACTCAGTTCCCTGCAAATAATTACGCTTAAACTGCATCAGATCGGCTGGACTTATTTTACGATTAGGCTTGATAAACAGCGGCATGCGTTCCAGCTGAAGGTCTTCGCCCGTGGCATAATCCCAATATTGTTCCATCTTGCTATTGACCTGGCTAAACATGCTCCACACCCTAAGCTCGCAAAAACGGGCAGCACTAAAATCCAGTGGTGCATACACATCGCTGAAGCTAAAATCTTTGTCATCGCCTTCAAAATAAGCTTTTTCGCGCGCAAAATCGACCACATCTGAGGCATACATCACACGTAAATCAGGGCTATTGATCTTGTCCCACGACTTTTCGGTGATGGAAGTTTTGCCGTCGGCATACGGAAAAGTAGTGATACGCGCGTGATTGGCATGGGCCGAAATATAGCCATCGGGAATGCGCACAGCCACCCATACCGCACCTTTGCGCAGGTTATGATCGGCTTTTGTCTTGCGGTCGTATTTCATCTCGGTTCCTTTGCCAATAATTTCCATGACCCACACCTCATTGGCATCGCCAATAGAAAAGGACTCGCCGCTGCTTGCGTAGCCATGTTCCTCGACCAATTCGGCTATAACGCGGATAGCTTCGCGGGCAGATTTTGAACGTTGCAAAACAATAAACATCAGCGCTCCGTAATCCATCAGTCCGGAAGTATCCTGAAGTTCAGATCTTCCGCCAAAAGTTGACTCACCAATAGCCACCTGAAACTCGTTCATAAAACCAATGGTTTGATAGGTATGCGCTACCTGCGGAATTACGCCAAGCGGTTCGGCAGTTCCGCGGTCATAAATGGTGAGGGTGCTACCGGTCGGCCAGTCGGCACGCGGACTAAAATACAACTCGCCATAGCGGATATGCGAATCGGCGGCATAACTTATCATGGTGCTGCCATCGGTGGAAGCACCTTTGGTAACTAAATAATTTGTGCAGGCAAGCAATTGATTCCCAGCCATCAAAAACAAAAGACAGCTGAGGCCGTAAAAGACTTTTTTAGAAAACATTTTATCAAAATTTTAGTGAGTTTCAAAAATAAACAGCAAATATAGGAAAAGCCCTGATTTATGTAGCCTTTTGCGACTTGATATACACATCCCGCTGAGGAAAAGGTATTTCAATATTATTTTCACGAAAAGCTTTATCAATCTTATAACGCAGATCACTTTTCGTGTTCTCGACGATAAAAGCTTCGTTAGTCCAAAAATACAACTGAAAACCAAGGCTAGATTCTCCGAAATTAACAAAGCGCACAAAAGGTGCCGGTTCTAATAATATATGTTCGTGAGCAATAGCGCAGTCTTTTAACACCTGAGTAACCAACATAATATCACTACCATAGGCCACACCAATATCCACATGAAAACGGGTAAGTTTTTCGACATGACTCCAATTGATTACCCGATCGTTTACCAGTTGCGAATTAGGCACAATAACCACTACATTAGCACGTGTTTTTAATTTTGAGGTACGAATACCAATAGAGACAACACGTCCAATCATCTCGTTCTCCATTTCTACCACATCATCAACTTTTAATGAGCGCTCGATCAATAAAATAATACCACTTGCAACATCATTAAACAGTTGCTGCAAACCCAGTCCAACACCCACTAAAAGCGCAGCAGCACTGGCAATCAGAATACTCACTTTTACACCCAGCGTATCGAGTAATAGCACAATTACAACAATCCAAATCAAATACTTAACAATCGAATAAATGGAGTTTGCTGTTCCGGCATCAACAGTTTGCTGGTCGATCAGCTTTTTATAGATTCGTTTAAACAGTCGTAACAGCAAACTTGTCACTATAATTATGCCGAGCCCTATAAGTACATTGTATAAGTTAATTTTTAGATTATTGAACTTGAATAATTCAATACTTAAAAAATCTTTTATTTCATTGAATGTGTCGAGGGGTTGTCCCATGGGTTGGTTATTAGGATGTAAATGTAAAAAATTCCGGCTTTCCGACGAAGTATCAGCAACATTTTTTTTAAAAATCCCAAAAAACATCTTCAAGCCTGTTAAAAAGAAAGCATTAATCTCAATTTACTGTTTTCCGCTTTTTAGTTCTATTTTTGTCCAAAATTTAGACAATGACAGCTGATCAGATTGGAATAATAATTTTGGTATTGCTTTTTGGTGTTGGTTTTGGTTTCAGGAGCTGGTACAAAAAGCAGGCACGTTCTTACAAGATTTCCGACAGTGTCGCCAATGGTTACACTTTAACGATTTTCGACCACAACCCACGTGCCGAAGGAGCTACACTTGAATTAAGGTGTACCGCTCCAATAGATGGTAGGCTGAACGAAAGTAGTTTTGGTATAGAAATTATCAAAAAAAAACGCGAACTGTATAAAATCCTTTTCACCGATCACCCTGAAATGCGTGCCGGCCTCAAATTGGCCGACGGCAACAAAATGATTCAGCTCCTTATCGAAAAGAAATCACTGCTCGATATCATCAGAAAAGAAGAAATTAAACTAAACCGCTTTCGCTTTTTTATCGACTTAGGTAACAGCAGCTATATAAAATCTCCTGAATTCACCTTTTCATCGCGCTTTCTGATCTACAAAGTTGATACGGGGAAATACAATTAGCTCGCGCAAACTATCTCAAAATTAAATAGGCAAGCCAATACCCGATTTCTATACATAGGAATAACTTTCCCAAAACGGGAAAATGATTGTAAAAAACTTATTGTATCTCACTGATTAAATGCAGATTACAAACTAATTTGCATTGGCATGCAATTTGGTTTTAAGTGAGATTTAACCAACAAATCCCTTTCCAGACAAATTAGTTAACTAATTTGTCTGAAAACTTAAAACACAATGGTCAATTATTTGCTTTCTGTCGTGTTAACTTTTCTGCAAACGAATGCGGGCTGGCTTAATGCACTATTTATTGACCTCCTCCAACCCAGCACCAATGGACTCTTTTCTCCGCTGATATTTATAGTGTTACTGCTGGTTATAGCAGTACTTTTTGCTTTTATCATTAAAAATGTTCGTCAGCAAGGCAAGCAAAACAGGCGCTTGCTGCATTTGCTCGAAGACCGCCACAAGCTTATCGACGACCATAAAATCGACCTTGAAAAAAACCTCAAAACAATGACTGAGCTCAAGGAAAAAGCTGAGATTGCTAATAGTGTTAAAACCAAGTTTTTGGCCAACATCAGCCACGAAATCCGCACCCCGCTCAATGGTATCGTCGGCTTGCTCGCTATGGCAAAAAAAATCAATGCACCAGTGGAAATACAGCTTATTCACAGCGAGATTGACATGCTCAACACCAAGTTGATAGCCATGACCAATGATATGCTTGACTACGCCAAATTGGAATGTAATATGCTGCAACTTGATCAGCTTAACTTTCATTTTCACAATGAATTACAAGAAATTATTGCAAGCTACAGATCATTGGCTAAAGAAAAAAATCTGGAGTTTAGAAGTCATGTTGACGAAGAAATTCCAATTTATTTAAAAGGAGATGCTTCGCGCCTAAAGCAAATCATCAATAATTTATTGAGTAATGCCTTAAAGTTCACCAGCAGTGGCTACATCAACCTGAAAGCTGAGCTCATTGCAGAGGAGCGAGACCTAGTGCACATCAAAATTGCAGTAGCAGATAGCGGCAATGGCATCAAAAAGGAAGATCAGGATAAAATCTGGGAAATTTTTCAGCTCGGTGATGGCAGCTATACCCGTAATCAGGGCGGTTCCGGACTTGGTCTTACCATATCACACAAACTGGTTGAGCTGATGGAAGGCGAGATAGGCCTTGAAAGCATTGAGGAACAAGGCTCTGTGTTCTGGTTCACGCTAAAATTGGCGAAAGGAATAGCACCCAATCTGATCGAAGGAAACACCATAAAGCATATTCTTCTAGCCGAAGATAACCTCATCAACCAAAAGGTATCCTTGCAAAGCCTCCGCGGAATGGGCTATAGCGTTGATTTGGCCGCAAATGGAAAAATAGCCGTCGAGAAATTTCTGGAAAACGATTACGACCTGATATTGATGGATATTCAAATGCCAGAAATGGATGGCATTACGGCAACAAAAGAAATCCGTGAAATTGAGTGCGAACAAAGTGTCGAAAATCCAGTGCTAATCATCGCTATTACAGCCAACTCCATCAAAGACGACCGTCAGAAATGCCTGGAAGCCGGCATGAACGAGTACATCAGCAAGCCGTTTAACCTGGATAAATTTCCGCTGATTGTAACACAATTACTGGCTCAAAAAGCATTGCTATCAAGCAGCAAATAGATCTAACTACAAAGAAAATCTACTAAAACGACTTAAAAATCCGTGCCTGCGAAACACCGGGTGCAACAATTTTTAGGTCGAGAAAATAGCCAAAAGGCGTTTGATCGCATTGCCAATCGGCTTTAATCATGCGATGCTGCGCCCGGTTAAAAAGTTCATGAGTAAATTCTGCATCAGCTTTACTTTCAGCAAGATGCGCAAAAGAATGTAAAATCACATGCCGCGATTCATTTTTACGTGCGCCCCATTTTACCACATTTAAAAGCTTATCTTCTGTACCTTTAGGATCGGCCTCATCCTTCTCTTCGGCCTGAATAAAAGCCACCAACACTTTCTGAAAAGATGCGCCCTGACTAACTTCCGGGGCTTCTTCCAAATTTTTTACCGCTGGCTCATAGCCAAATTCATCGCAAAACATCATCAAAATTTTCATTGTAGCAAACATTTTTTATCAGGCTACAAAGCTATAAAAATGTACATTGGCGGTGCCTTTTGCTTTGATCAGGATTATGAATAAAGCAGAAACTCCACTAAATTTGTGCAAAATTTTAAACCTATGACAAACCTTGCCCAACCTTTAGCCGAACAACTCAGGCCGCAAAGCCTGGACGAATATATCGGGCAGGAACACCTGGTAGGCGAAGGAGCAATCCTGCGCCGGGCTTTGGATAGCGGCAGAATACCTTCTATGATTTTCTGGGGACCGCCCGGTGTTGGCAAAACCACTTTAGCTTATATCGTATCGAAACAAACCGATAGGCAGTTTTTTGTGCTAAGTGCCGTTAGTTCAGGCGTTAAAGATGTGCGCGAAGTGATTGACCGCGCCCGGATGTTGCCCAAAGCTCCTATCCTTTTTATTGATGAAATTCACCGTTTTAGCAAGTCGCAACAGGATTCGCTATTGGCCGCCGTTGAAAAAGGTTTGGTTACCCTGATTGGCGCCACCACCGAAAATCCTTCCTTTGAAGTAATCGCGCCATTGCTCTCGCGCTCACAGATTTACATGTTGAAATCGCTCGAGAAAAAGCATCTTGTCGCCCTGCTAAAAAACGCCGTAATCGCCTTGCAGATCAGGTATAATCGGGAAATAATCCTAAAAGAAGACAGTGCCCTGATGCAGATCAGCGGAGGCGATGCCCGCAAACTACTCAACGCCATTGAGTTGGTAGCTGATGTGCTTGATAGCGAAACTACCGACAAAAGCAAGGCGCTGGAAATTACTGATCTGGACGCCAAACGCTGCATCCAGAATAACCTGTTGAAATACGACAAAAAGGGCGAAATGCACTACGATGTGGTTTCCGCTTTTATCAAGTCGATGCGTGGCAGCGATCCGAATGCGGCGGTTTATTATTTGGCCCGCATGGTCGAAGCCGGCGAAGACCCGCTTTTTATCGCTCGGCGTATGCTCATCCTGGCAGCAGAGGATATCGGTAATGCCAATCCCAACGCGCTTTTACTGGCCAACAGCTGTTTTGAAGCCGTGGGAAAAATCGGCTGGCCGGAAAGTCGGATTATACTCTCACAAACCGCTATTTATCTGGCCTCATCGGCCAAGAGTAATACGGCGTATATGGCCATCAACAAAGCCTTGGAAACTGTGCGCAAAACCGGCGATTTGTCGGTGCCTCTCCCCTTGCGCAATGCGCCAACCAAGCTGATGAAAGAGTTGGGATATGGCGAAAGCTACAAATATTCGCACGATTATCCTGGCAATTTTGCTGCACAAGAGTTTCTGCCTGAAGAAATAGCAAACAACTGTTTTTTTGAGCCTGGCAACAATCCACGCGAGCAGGAAATGCGTAAAAGTCTGCACGAAAAATGGAAAGGGAAATATGGCTATTAAACGTTTGAAAGTTGTGGCTTTCACAATTTTTACACCCTTTTTTTGTTAAATTAGAAACCTAAAAAAAAATAATGGAATTAAAAGACAAAGTAGTAGTAATTACAGGTGCCTCCAGTGGTATTGGAGAAGCAACAGCCATGCGCCTTGCAGCAGATGGCGCAAAACTTGTTTTGATGGCACGTCGTGAAGAACGTTTGCAGGAGCTAGCTCAAAAACTGATGGACAAATACCAAACGGATTCGATGGTGGTAAAACTTGATGTGACCGACCGCACCGCCGTGCTGGAAGCTTTTGAAGAAGTAAAGAAAACTTACGGACGCATCGACGTGTTGATTAATAATGCTGGACTGATGCCCGTTTCCTTTCTCGACAAGCTGAAAATTGACGAATGGGATCGGATGATCGATGTAAACCTAAAAGGCCTGCTTTACTGTATTGCCGGTGTTTTGCCATTGATGAAAGCCCAACAAAGCGGTCATATCGTCAATATTTCGTCTGTAGCCGGAAGACGCGTAGGTCCTGGCTTTGCGGTATATAATGCCACCAAATTTGCTGTAACAGCACTTTCTGAAGCCATGCGGATGGAACTTACGCCCACCATGAATATTAAAGTTAGCGTTATTGAACCCGGCGCTGTGGCCACCGAACTCACGCATACCATCACAGATACAGATATTTTGGACTCCTTTAAACAATCCTCCAATAGTTTAATACCCCTGGAAGCAGATGATATCGCCCGCTCCATACAGTATGCCATTAGCCAACCCGACGAGGTGATGGTGAGCGAAATACTTGTAATGCCAAGAAGACAGATGTAACGACTTGTTTTAAAGCTATTTACTCCAACAGGACTAAGTCATTTTTTGATTTAGTCCTTTTTTTTTAGTGTGCCGTGCATGGCCACTAACTAGACGGTGCAAGTCCGTTATGGGGGTTTGTAGTTACCTACCATTAGCTCAAGGCAAGGGTGTCCACCGCGAGGTGGAATCTGAAGGAAGCCGGCGGCAAATTTCCGACCCGAGGAACACGAATACGATAAGGCATATGCAGCGTGGATGAGTTTGCAAAACAAAACGAAGTCCAAAAGCTACACGGGCGCTGCGGTGTAAATTGTGCGGGTACATGGAATGAAAGTTAGTAGAGGTCTTACCACGGGAGGTCTCACGGACGCTTTGAAACTAATGTAAGATAAGCGGTCGAAAAAGGTTTATCGTGAGAAGTCAGCAGAGGCCATAGTAGTTATTTGCAACGAGTCATGTTATAACACATGTAGGTCTCACATAATAGCGAAGGGCTGAACTTTAAGAAGTGATTAGTAAATGACTGTTACCAAATGAAGGGAAGAAAGCAGAAAATATCGACAGATACCTGTGCGCAAAATAATAGGGCGGAACCCAAAGGCTATGCGGGAGGGCAGACCTTCTTATGGATAACTGAAAACAACATCACAGATACCGATCCGTCAGCCTATGATATGCTTGAACATATTCTTTCAGCTGCCAATCTGAACCGAGCCTATAAACGGGTAAGGAGCAATAAAGGCAGTGGGGGGATTGATAAGATGGAAGTTGAATCCTTAAAGGACTATCTTATTGCCCATAAAGATGAACTGATAGCACGTATTCTGGAGGGGAAATTTAAACCAAACCCGGTACGTCGGGTAGAAATACCCAAAGACGATGGGAAGAAACGTAAGCTTGGCATTCCCACGGTAGTGGATCGCGTAGTGCAACAAGCTATCGCACAAGTCCTTTCACCAGTTTACGAGAGGCAGTTTTCACCGTATAGTTATGGTTTTAGGCCAAAACGCAACCAACACCATGCTTTGAATAAATGCAAGAACATTATCACAGCCGGCAATAAATATGCCGTAGATATGGACTTGGAGAAGTTCTTTGACACAGTAAACCAGAGCAAACTGATAGAAATACTGTCGAGAACAATTAAAGATGGGCGAGTTATCTCGCTTATCCACAAATACCTCAAAGCAGGTGTAATGATAGGCCATAAGTTTGAAACCACAGAGGCAGGTGTTCCACAAGGAGGGCCATTAAGTCCGTTATTGAGTAACATAATGCTCAACGAATTGGACAAAGAGCTCCAGAACAGAGGACACCACTTCGTACGCTACGCAGACGATATGCTTATCTTTTGCAAGAGCAAAAGAAGCGCAGAAAGAACGCTGGCATCAACTACACGATTCATAGAAAACAAGCTTCTACTAAAAGTAAACAAAGAAAAGACCACGGTAGCTTACATCTCAAAGGTCAAATTTTTGGGTTACTCCTTTTATATTATGAAAGGGGAAGCACGTTTACGTATTCACGCCAAAAGCGTTACAAAGATGAAAGAGCGTATTAGAACGCTCACTTCACGCAGTAACGGCTGGGGAGACGAAAGACGAAAGTTAGCACTCAAACAATTTATTATTGGCTGGGTGAACTATTATAAGTTGGCAGACATGAAATCTCTGCTACTTCGAATAGATGAATGGTATCGCAGACGCTTACGCGCTGTAATTTGGAAACAATGGAAGCGAGTAAGAACGCGCTTGCGCAATCTTGTGAAACTTGGCATACCCAAATCCAAAGCGTGGGAATTTGCGAACACGAGGAAAAGTTACTGGCGAACAGCCTATAGTCCTATCCTTACACGTTCAATTACTAACGATCGCCTAAGCACTTCCGGCTATGTCTTCTTCTCGGGACACTATAGTTTGGTTTACGGTGTAAATTAAAGAACCGCCGTGTACCGAACGGTACGCACGGTGGTGTGAGAGGACAGGTAGGGAATTAATCCCTACCTTCCTACTCGATTAAAAATATTTTTCAAAAAACTTCTTTATGAACATATGTTCATTATCTTTGCAAACGAACATAAGCTCATTTAGATGCCACGAATTAAGACACCACGAAAGCTCTCCGGCCTGCCAGCCATCAAAGGTTTCAGACCTTATGGCCCTGATATTGACAAGCAGGCCACGGCAATTGTGCTTCATTTTGAAGAATATGAAGCCTTTAAACTGTGCGATTACGAAGGACTCAATCACAGTGCAGCGGCCAGGTTGATGCAGGTTTCGCGACCAACTTTCACCCGGATTTATGCTTCGGCACGCAATAAAATTGCTCAGGCATTCGCCCAAGGGCTTGCCATAGAGGTAGAAGGCGGCACCGTGTATTTTGACAGCAATTGGTTTCAATGTAATATTTGCGGCTGCTACTTCAATCAGACCGACCCTGCGCAGCCCGTAGAAGCTTGTCCACTCTGTGGCAAAAAACATTTCCAACAGATGGAAGAGGCAGAATTAGCTAACATACAACTCAATTAAATTATGAAAGTTGCCATTGCCTCACAAGGAAACACGCTCAATCACAGTATTGATTTGCAGTTTGGCCATTGCGCCTTTTTCGTGATTTACGACAAAGAAATCGGCGGCTTGGAAATTTGTGCAAACCCATTTCGGGATGCACCAAAGCAAGCTGGTCTTCAAGCTGTTAAATGGCTGGACTCTCAAAATATTAAAACCCTGATTGCAGGCGATTTCGGACCAAAAGTTCAGCCATTGCTTGATCAGTTAAGCATGCAAATAATCGTGCTAAAAAAGCCCGATACCCGCATTCAGGACATTATTAATCTTTTAAATCATAAATAAAATGCCAAACTTAGACAAAACAGGCCCCGAAGGTAAAGGCCCAAAAACCGGAAGAGGGCTTGGCAAAGGCAGCAATCTAAAGAAAGAGGAGCTGCTAAAAAAATTAGGACAAGGAATGGGAAAACGCCGACATAGCGAATGTGCTGACGAACCGGGCCAAGGAAAACGTACGAATTATAACAAACCAAAAAAGTAAGGAGCTTATTATGCCAGGATTTAATCAAACAGGACCTGAAGGAAAAGGCCCACAAACAGGAGGCCGCAGAGGCCCATGTGCAACAGAAAATAATGCACTAAACCGCCAAAGAGGATTTGGCAGACGGATGAGAAATAGCAGCGAAAACCAGCAAAATACCAGCGAAGACTGGGGTCCAAACACAGGCTTTGGCCGCGGTATGGGCAATGGCGGCGGACGGCGTCGGCGTTTTCGCGGAAGACAAAATTAATATTTTAACATAAATACCTATCAAAAACCCAATAACTTAAATTAACACAAATGAATAAACGTATTGCTATCCCCATGGCTGCCGGCAAATTGTCGGCCCATTTCGGACATTGTGAAGCCTTTGCTTTTGTTGATGTTCAAGACAAAAAAATTGTTAAAGTCACCAGCTTTGACCCGCCCGAACATCAGCCCGGAACCTACCCACGCTGGGTTGCAGCCCAGGGCGCAACTGATGTGCTGGCAGGTGGCATGGGTCCACAAGCCGTAACACTTTTTAACGAAGCCGGCGTAAACGTTTTTGTGGGTGCACCCATAAAAACCGCCGAAGAATTGGTTGAGGATTTCCTAAACGATCGCCTCAGTTTATCTGCAAACTATTGCGACCACGATGGCGAAGGACACGAACACGGACATGGTCATCACCACTAAAAATACCGGTTTGCGCGATTCCCGCTGCGGCGATTGTTTTCGGTATGGATACAACTGTCTGCTTGATAAGCATACTGACATTGGCGAAACTGAAAGATCGGCAATCACAGACTATATGGAGCAGTTAATCCAGGAAGACGGCCTGAGCAGCCCGGAATTACAGCAAATACTTAACCGGCATTTTAGAAAAGTTACCGGCATTGCTGATCCTTATACAAGAGAAAAAAGGACCAGCAATGCTATTGCTAAAAAACTTTATAAGCATTGGAAACCTAAAGTTCAGCAAGCCGATAACGCGCTGCAACTGGCTTTGCGACTGGCAATTGCCGGAAATATCATGGATTATGGTGCACTTCAGGAATTTGATCTGGAACAAACTATTTTGGAAGTTATCGACGCGAAATTAGCGATTGATCATTCAGAAAGGCTCTTTAAAGCCATTAGCAAAGCAACTAAAGTGCTGTACCTCTGCGACAATGCTGGCGAAATTTTTATGGACAAACTATTTATTGAAACAATAGGACACAAAAATATCACTGCTGCTGTTCGCGGTTTTCCGGTTATTAACGATGCCACGCTTGATGATGCCCATAAAGCTGGAATACAAGAAGTTGCAAGACTTATCGACAATGGTTCCGATGCGCCTTCTACTGTTTTAAACGATTGTAGCGCCGAATTCATAAAAACCTATAACGAGGCTGATCTGATCATTTCAAAAGGACAGGGAAACCTGGAAGGGCTTTTACCGCAAAAAGACTCGCGTATATTTTTCCTGCTGATGGCAAAATGCGATGTCATTGCCAATCTATTGAACGTAAATAAAGGCAATCTGGTTGTATATAATCCTTAATAAATTATGGAACTGATTTATGTGATCGTAGCTTTGATTGCTGGCAGCGTGGGCAGTGTGGGGCTTGCAGCCTTGATGTTGTTGCTGCCTGATCGAAAACTTGACAACCTAGCCACTTTGCTGATGTATTTGGCAGGAGGCACTTTGTTGGGTGCTGCATTTCTGGGCATGATACCCAAAGGAATCAGCATGATTGGTTCTCAACCTATGATGCTGGCAGTGCTGGGAGACATACTATTTTTCTTTGCCCTCGAAAAAGTCATTTTGTGGCGTACGTGTGGCAATGCTGATTGCGACCGACATAAACATGCTGCAGTTCCCCTCATTTTGATAGGCGATGGGTTTCACAATGCCATTGATGGTATTGTAATTGCGGCATCCTTCCTCACCTCTTATGAATTAGGTGTTTTTGTAACGCTTTCGGTGATGATGCATGAAATCCCACAAGAACTTGGTGATTTTGGGATTTTACTCAAAGGCGGACTCTCCCGAAAAAAGGCCATTTGGTTTAATGTACTTTCAGGAAGCACCGCATTATTTACTGGTATTATCGCTTATTATACACTGGAGTCGATGCAGGCGCTGATACCTTACGCACTGGCTTTTTCGGCAGCGAGTTTTTTGTATATCGCTTTAGCCGACCTGATTCCTGAAATGCACCGCAAATCTTCCGTAAAATCTTCACTGATTCAATTCGGACTGATTTTAACTGGTATCTCACTGATTTATATCATTTTAATAATAAAATAGCTATGAAAGACACTTTAACAAAAATAGGAATCATTATCTGCGACCGATACCGGTCTTGCGCAGGTGGAAAATGTTTCAAGGCAGCGAAAAATCGCGAAGGTGCTTTTGCGGCATACCGCGATCAGGAAATTGAGCTGGTTGGCTATACCAGCTGCGGTGGATGTCCGGGCGGAAATATCGAACATGCCACAGCTGAGATGAAAAAAAATGGTGCCACAGTCATTCATTTAGCAACAGGATTCCTGGTAGGTTACCCTCCTTGTCCTTATATGGACTATTTTAAACGCTTCATTGAAGCAAAATTTGAGTTGGAGGTAGTTTTTGGAACCCATCCAATCCCTGAGAAATATTATCTGACGCATCAGAAACTCAATACCTGGAATACACCTTTCCTGCAACAAGCCATAAAAGAGAGTTTACCAAATCAACAACTCAGACTGGCATATGACTAACGAAAAACCATATAGAATAGCGATTGCCAGCGGAAAAGGAGGAACAGGAAAAACCTTGATCTCAACTAATCTGGCTGATTATCTGGCGCAAGAAAACCCAGTGGTTTTAGCTGATCTCGACGTGGAAGAGCCGAATGATGCCCTCTTCTTTAAAGCGGAAATAAAGCAAACAGAAATCCAATACAAAATGATTCCGGATTGGCAGTCGGACACTTGCACTTTGTGCGGCGATTGCGTTAAGTATTGCAAGTTTAATGCAATAATAAAAATTGGTGAATACATCACCGTTTTCAATGAGTTATGCCACAGTTGCTATGCCTGTTCTGATCTTTGTCCAGAGCAAGCATTGCCCATGAAACCCAATCGTATTGGCATTACAAATGCCATACAATCAGGTCGTTTACAGCTTGTTGAAAGTCGTTTGGATATAGGCCAAGAGCAAGCTGTTCCGCTTATTCATGACACGCAAAAATATATTCAGGATCATTTTCCAAAAATCGCTATCCAGCTTTTCGACTGTCCGCCAGGCACTTCCTGTCCGGTGATTGCTGCGGTAGCGGACGCGGATTTTGTGATATTGGTAAGCGAACCCACGCCATTTGGCTTACACGATTTAAAACTTGCCGTGGAAACCATGAAACTCATCGGGAAAGCCTATGCTGTTGTGATCAACCGCGCCAATCTGGGAACCGATGAACTGGAAAACTGGTGTCAGCAAGAACAAATTCCAATTGCTGCACGTATTCCTTTTGACCGTGATATTGCCACCTCCTATGCTACTGGCGAATTGGCCTGGAGAAGCAATTCAGGACTCGAAAAAGCTTTGAAAAGCCTTGTTGAATATTTAAACAAAAGAAAGGAAGTTTATGCGTGAGCTAGTCATTTTATCGGGCAAAGGCGGAACGGGAAAGACTTCCATAGCAGCCAGTTTCGGCTTATTAGCAGCCGGAAAAGTAGTATTAGCCGACTGTGATGTTGACGCCTCAAACCTGCATCTGCTAATGAAACCAGAGGTGATGAGTGCCGAAGCATTTTTCAGTGGCGAGCTGGCACACATCAATCCTGAAAGCTGCATAGGCTGCGGCAAATGCGAAGAAGTTTGCCATTTTGATGCCGTAAGTCACCAGGAAGAAATATACCATATCAATTCGCTAAATTGTGAAGGCTGTGGCTATTGCGCCGTGATTTGTCCTACCCAAGCTATTGAAATGAACCCGGCACGATCAGGCGATTTATTTGTCTCCGAAATAAAATCAGGCGACATGATGGCCCATGCCCGCTTATTTCCAGCTGCGGATAATTCGGGTAAGCTGGTGGCACGGGTGAAAATGGAAGCAAAGAAATTAGCCGAAAAATATCAACGCGAAATTATTATCGTTGACGGTGCTCCCGGCATTGGATGCCCGGTTGTTTCGTCGCTTTCGGGCGCTGACTATGTGATTTTGGTGACCGAACCTTCCGCTTCCGGCTTGCACGACTTGATGCGCCTGGTTGAAGTACTTAAAAAGTTTCGGCTAAAGGCCGGATGCATTATCAATAAAGCAGATTTACACCCGGACAAAGCATTGGAAATTGAAGATTTTTGCAAAGCTTATGAGATTGATATGCTGGGCAAACTTCCTTATGATAAAGCATTTACAGAAGCAATGATACAAGGAAAAACAATTATAGAAACCAATAAATCAATTCGCTTATTATTGGAAGAAATTTGGAACAATATTAACCTTAAAACTATTTAATTATGAAAATCGCATTTACAGCAAACGGTGGCAATTGGGAAGCGCAGATTGATCCGCGTTTTGGTCGCACAGCTTTTTTAGTAATCTATAATGAAGAAACAGATCAGCTTGAAGTCATTGACAACAGTGCCGTTCAGTCAGAGGCACACGGTGCCGGAACTGCAATGGCTCAGCGCATTTACGACTTACATCCAGATGTGCTGATTACCGGAAATGGCCCTGGTGGAACAGCTGCTAAAGCCTTGAAAAACATGAAAATGAGTATATATGTAGATGCGCATAACTTAAGCCTTAAGGAAGCCTACGCAAAGTTTAAAGACAATAAACTAACTCTTCTGACAACATAAAAATGAATCGACACCGGCATCACAAATACGGCAGTCAAATACCGGCATACTGCGTCTGCACAAAGTGTGGAACAGCCATGCGCCATGTGCCTGGCATACCCTGCAACACCAGAAGCTGTCCGCAATGCGGACACGCCACCCACAAAAGTTATGAAGCGGTGGGAGCTGAAAAAATCGTTAAGATTGACGAAGAAGAAGCAGAAGATTATGTGATGCCAGAAATTGTTCGTAACACAAAATATCCGGTTGTTCAAACTGAATTATGTAATGCTTGCGGCACTTGCATGGAAGTGTGTCCGGCAGGCTGCATTGAATATGTAAATGAAAAAGCTTTTGTGATAGAAAGCGATTGTCGCAATTGCAGAATCTGTGTCACAGCTTGTCCGGAGAATGCTTTTAAAATCAAATAATAAAATGATACAAATCTATACGGGAAACGGAAAAGGCAAGACTACTGCTGCTATTGGGGCTGCCATCAGGGCATCAGGTGCCGGCATGAATATCTTTATTGCACAATTTGTAAAAGGCATGCACTACAGCGAACTTGAAGTGCTTAAAGCAATCCCAAACATTGCTTTGGAGCAATTTGGCAGAGACTGTTTTATAGAAAAAGAACCCACACAGGCAGATATCGAAGCCGCTCAAAATGGCTGGGAAAAAGTAAAGAAAATAATAAAACAGCACAAACATGATATGATCATACTTGACGAGTTATGTATTGCGTTATACTACAAACTTATAGACCTGAATAAAGTGCTTGAAGTATTGAGAGACATTGACGAGAAAACAGAAATTATTATCACCGGCAGGTATGCATCAGATGAGCTGATTGAAACAGCTGATTTGGTTACAAAAATGCGGGAAATAAAACACCCATATAATAACGGAACACAAGCCCGGAAGGGCATCGAATATTAACCTCAAACAAATTAAATTTAACCCAAAAACAGATTTAAAATGAAAAAAACAGATGTATTAATTATTGGAGGAAGCGCAGGCGGTATGGTGGCCGCTGTTATAGGAAAAGCCCATTGGCGGGAAAAGACTTTCACTTTGGTCAAAAAGACAAAAGATGTGATGGTTCCTTGTGGCATACCTTACATTTTTGGAACACTCGAAAACAGTGAAAAAAACATCATGCCTGTGGATATGATGATGCAGAAAAATGGTGTTGAATCTATTGTAGGTGAAGCCATTAACATCGATCACAAAAACAAACAAGTGCATTTTGCCGATGGCGAAATCATTGCTTATGAAAAGCTGGTTATCGCTACAGGATCAAAGCCCACAAACCCCAAGTGGCTTGAAGGCATAGATAAAAATGGCATTTTCGCTATCCCCAAAGACAAGGATTATCTTGATCAAATGAAGGAAAAGCTCAGCACAGCTAAAAAAGTTGCTGTAATCGGTGCCGGTTTTATTGGCGTTGAGCTTGCTGACGAGCTGAACAAACAGGGCTTTCAGGTAACATTGATTGAGAAACTACCGCAAGTGCTCAACCTGGCCTTCGACGTAGAGTTCTCGAAAATAATCCATGAGATGCTTGAAGCGCGCGGTGTTAAAGTTATCACTGGAACGGGTATCAAAAAAGTGCTGGGCAACGGTAAAGTTGAACAAATCGAACTCGAAGACGGCCGGATTCTTGACAAGGACGCCGTGGTGCTTTCGATGGGCTATAAACCCAATAGTGAGCTGGCCAAAAAATCAGGTATTCATGTTGACGAAGACGGATTCATTTCTGTTGACGAATATATGCGAACCCACGCAGATGGTGTTTTTGCTGTAGGTGACTGCGCCCAAAAACGCGATTTCGTTACCCGCCGTCGCGTGCCCACCATGCTAGCTTCTACGGCCTGCGCCGAAGCCCGTGTTGCTGGCATGAACCTATTTAACCTACACGTAGTCAAGACTTTCACTGGTACTATCGCTATTTACAGCACCATAGTTGACAATACCGGTTTTGGTACTGCCGGTGTAACAGAACAACGTGCTAACGAAGAAGGTATCGCGTGCATAACCGCAGTGTTTGAAGGCGTTAATCGTCACCCAGGAAACCTGCCGGGAGCACACAAGCAAATGGTAAAACTGATTACAGCCAAACATTCTGGCGTAATCATTGGCGGTGAAGTGCTTGGTGGCTTGGAAGCCGGCGAACTCACCAATATTATTGGACTGGCAATTCAAAACCGAATGACAGTGAACGATATGCTTAGCATGCAAATCGGTACACACCCCTGCCTTACCGCATCACCGGCGGCTTATCCGCTTATCAAAGCAGCTGAAATGATTGCCATCAAGATGTTGTATCGCTTATAATAGCATAAACCAATAATACTGCTAATAGAATTGTTAGTGGTGTTTTTGGGTTTTTGTTAAGGCGGAAGTTTAGGCTTCCGCCTTTTTTTATTCGGGATTATTTGATAGAGATACTGGCAATAGTGGAAGAGAAGCTGGACTGAATTCAGGCATTAATCATACAAATAGCTCACCTGATATTTACGTTATTTAGTTTGCCTATCTTTGCCTAATTAATGTGAAATTTAATTTCACTAAACAAAATTATGACAACAAAATTCTTTACAAGACTTGTTTTATTGCTTGTTGCAATACTAGTTTTTAGCTTTACTAACTCACAAGCTGCATTACAAACTCCTCAAGATTCCATTCGTAAAAGCCTTCCTACGCTCAAAGGCGAAGACCGTTTGCAAGCACTCCTGGATATTGTCAGCATAGTGTCTATGGGCGATGATTTACCGGCACAGCTGGAAGCACTCAAGCAGCTGCGCGATGAGGCTGCCCAACAAAAAAATGTTGAGGTTGATGGACTTTCACGTGTAAAGGAAATTTTTTGTTATTACAATTTCAACGAACTTGATAGCCTCGAAAAGTATTTGCCTGAGCACCTTGCGTTTATGGCGCAACATGAACAGTGGGACAATTACTACAACAGTTGGGAGGCTAAAATTGAAATGTATTTGCGTGCAGCCAAAACGCAAACTTCACTCAAAGAAACCCAACTTATGTACGCCGATGCCAAAGCCCACAACAACAATTACGGTTTGGGCGTGTCGGCACATTCACTTGGCGTAATTTACCAAACGCTGCAACGCTACGAATTGGCCATACAATCGTTTGATGAAGCTGTGGAACGCCTCAAGAAAGAGGAGAACATTAGTCTGCTGCTGAGCACCTACAATGCATTGAGCGAGACGCTGGACGCCGACCACCAATTCGACCGCATGCTTAAAGTGGCTGAGCAATGGAAAGTGGCTATTGACGATTATAAAGCTGGAGCTGAGGCGCGTGGACACACTCCCAGGCTTAACGGACGTTATATGTATTGTTATTTGGCGCTCTCAGTGGCCCACCTTCAAACAGGGAATACCGAACAAGCCGAGCAGTATATAAAAATTGCTGAGGAACTTGCCCAAGGACGGAGTTTGGCTGCGCAATTCAAGCTGCTGCATATTCAAACCCGACTGTATGAACAGTTAGGTCAATACGATAAAGCCATTGCCTATGCGGAGGAAAACTACGAGAAGATGATTGGCTTTGACGATAATGTAAGTGCGCTAACAGTGCTCGAAAACAAAGCACGTATATTGCGCAAAGCTGGCAGAGGAATGGAAGCTGCCCTGACCTACGAAAATATTATGGCTGCCAAAGATTCGCTTCGCAACCTCGACATGGCTGCTCAATTAGATGAACTGCGCACAATTTATGAGGTGGATCAACTGTTGTTGGAAAAAGAGGTCTCAAAATCACGGACCATAATATTGGTGATCATTATTGTGTCTTTAGTCTTGCTGCTTGTAGGTTATAGCATTCACAATTTCCGATTAAAAAAGAAAAACAGGACTCTTTACGAAAATATAAAAAGAGCACAGCAAGCCGAAACCCGTGCCGATAAAGTGCTCGAAACTGCCCCTGAAGATACGCTTAGCAAAGAGCAAATGTTGTTTCGCAAGCTCAACAGCTTATTGCGTGAAAAACTTCCATTTACCGATCCTAAATTAGACCGCAAAGAACTCGCTGATTTGTTGGGAACAAATACAACTTATCTGGCCAATGCCATCAAGGACTGCGCAAAGGGCATGACTGTGGCCGAATATATCAACAAGATCCGATTACTCTATGCGGGTAATTTACTCGTGGACGCACCTGAGCAGTCGGTAGATGTTGTAGGCGAAGATGCCGGTTTTAGCTCCCGCTCCACCTATTACCGACTCTTCCGCGATTATTACGGCATGTCGCCCACAGAATTCAGAAATATATCGAAAGAGAAAAGCAAAAAAGAAACATTGTAGGCAACTAAATATCAATTAATTGCATAGATGTAATTCGGTTTGGCTCATTTAGGAGCTCAGCTAAAAGCTTTACGAAATTAGCATGATTTATACGAATTTTGCCAATTCGCATTTTCAGCGCTCTTGGAGTATTCCGACATTCCGCTTCCGATGGCCATCGTGGTCGGAATCATTGATCATTCAGCGTTCACCACTTTTCATTACTCGCTCCTAAAATTTCTTCTTGCCCGTGATTACTGCGAGCCAGCTCAAACGGGATTTTCAAAAAAAACAACAAAAAACCCTTTTGTAACCCCTTTTGATTCAATCAATTACACCAGTGGGACTCAATTTATCACCAGTGGGACATGATTTGAGTAGCAAGTTGGTAGGTTTGTGCCATAATTTATATCCATGCTAAATATTTGCATCCATGCTGAATCAAACTTTTCAACAAAACAATCATCTGATGCCTCCAAATGAATTGAGTTGGGTTTATATTTTCTTTGATACGGGCTGTTTGGAATTGAACATTGGTTTGACGCTTGACCTACCCAAAAGGTTTAGTAAACTTGATGCATTATCAAAATTACTTTATTACCGCAGCTTCAGCGACCCATTCGATGCCTTGGCGCATAAGCACCTGCTCGATAGCCTCTCCAAAGAATCGGTGATGCACAGGATAAAGAAGATGAACCCAAACCTTAAAAGCTTGATACCGGAAATCATAGACGATTGAGAAAAAATAATCCGTAGCTCCTAGTTTATAATCTGACTGTGGCTTTCATTAAACATTTCAACATCTCTTTTTTAAGCACAACAGCAAATAATTACACTTTTAATAATATCAATCACTTTCTCTTTAAACCAAATTAAATCATTGATAATGAAAAAATTACTCTTACTTTTTATTGGACTGCTGTTCTGGACCGGAAGTTCCTGGGGGCAGACACTTTCTGAAAGCTTTGAAAATCAAGCGGATTTCCCTCCCGATGGCTGGGAAGTCATTTATGGTGACAACAACCCGGACATTAACACCGTAAACCAATCCGGCGATGAACATTACCAGGGTCTTTTCTCTTTTGAGTTTAGGTCATTTGCTACAACGAATCCTTATGATCAGTATCTGATAACACCTGAACTAATTGTAAATGAAGGAGATCAAGTCTTTTCTTTTCAGTATAAAAGAGGTAGCAATAGCACCGAAATCTTTCGTATTGGGTGGTCGTCCACAGGAAAAGAGATCGGCGATTTTTCTTGGTCGGATGATGAAACAAATGCCACCAATGCCTGGCAAAGGTATTTAGAAACCGACCTACCTGTAGGAACAAAATATGTTGTCATTCACTATAGAAGCGTCAACAAATTCAGCTTATTTGTAGATGAAGTTTTTGGGCCGACTTTACTTTCCTGGAATCCTCCTCATTGCGCAATCAACGCATCTCCGTATAACCAATCTACCGAAGTGCATGCAGCGGCTTCGCTTAACTGGCAATGGAACAGCACTGGTGGACTTCCTACTGGCTACAAACTCTATTTCGGCACAAATAATCCTCCCACAAATATTGAAAATGGAACCGATTTGGGTGATGTAACCACTTACGATCCCGCGGGCGATATGGCTTATAACACCACTTATTACTGGAGCGTTCTGCCTTATAACTTATATGGAGAGCCTTACGATTGCCCCGTTTGGAGTTTTACCACCTCGAGCGATCCAACTATTGCAACTTTTCCCCATACACAAGCCTTCGAAGGCGAAACATTCCCTCCAACAGACTGGCAGGAAGTGCGAACTCCTGCCTCAGGCAGAGGCTGGGCAAGCAGTAATAGCGGATTGTCAGGAAAAGCTGCAAGATTTGACTCTTATAACAACTTATCAGGAAATATCTCCAGACTTATTACTCCACCCTTCAATTTATCTGCGCTATCAACAGCACAACTGACATTCAACTATAAAAACCCAAAAGGAGGCGATTTATCTGTATTGCTTTCCACAGATGGGGGACTAAGTTATCCTCATACACTCTTTACCGGCCTTACTAATCAGGTAGATTGGACAGAGAAGATAGCGGATATTTCGGCCTATATCGGCAGTAATGTAAAAATTGCTTTCCAGGGAATAAGCAATTATGGGAGTGGAGATGCTTATATCTACCTTGACAATATAACAATAGGAGAAATACCAACTTGCCCTGCTCCCATACTATTAACTGCAGTAAATATCTTATCCAACTCCGCCGATCTCGGTTGGACCGAAAAGGGAAATGCCACCACCTGGGAAATTGAATATAAAGCAGGCATTGATTTTACACCCGGAACAGGAGCCGCTGAAAACATTGAAGTTACAAGCAATCCCTTTTCGCTCACAGGCTTGGAATCAAGCACGAAATATTATTGGTATGTAAAAGCCGTATGTGGTGTTAATGATGATAGCTACTGGGTAGGCCCGGGAAGTTTCACCACCGAATTCGGTCCCAAAACAACGCCTTATTTCGAAGGTTTTGAAATTGGAAACATAGATAATGAAGCTGTTGGAAACCAGTGGGTTCAGGAAGGCATTAGTGGATATTCTGTTTGGAGAGCAAATAATACAGATGCTAATTTTAACAGAATACCCAGAAACGGTGCATGGAATGCACTATTAGAATATACGAACAAGCGATGGATGTTTCAGCGACTTTCGCTTGTGGCCGACAAAGAATACACCTTCGATATGTATGCAAATGAGTTTAGCGATGGCCCGGATCCTGCCAGCCTAACGGTTAAATATGGCCTTTCATCCAGTTCAACAGCTATGACCAAAACAATAGTAGAAAAAACCTCTACCCTAACCAATGACTACCAATTGATTACAGGCACTTTTACGCCTACTGAAACGCGTAGTTATTCCATAGGTATCTTTGGCGAAACAACATACTATAACCGCAATATTTGCATAGATGATATCGCCATTTATGAAACACCCGCCTGTCCGGCTCCACTGTATTTAAACGAGACAGATGTTACGCTTGTTTCCGCCAAGCTCGGCTGGACTGAAAGAGGCAGTGCTTCTAATTATAATGTTGTATGGGGCGAGGCAGGTTTTGATTTTGAAAACGGCACAGTTATTTCCAACCTAAGCGAGAATTTTGCTTTACTATCAGGCCTTACAGCAAATACTGCTTATGAATGGTATGTGCAAGCCAATTGCAGTGAATTAAGCACTTGGGTTGGTCCGAAAAGTTTTAGTACCAAAAGAATTACTCCGCTACCCTATTTTCAAGGTTTTACCTCTGATTTAACGCCTGAGGGCTGGGAAACAACAGACTGGGAAATAGGAGAAGCAATTTATAACGCTGCTATACCACCTATTGACGGAAATTATATTTATGCAGATTTATGGGGGACTATCGAAGCGCAATCATTAACAACCATCAATATGGGGCCTGTTTCATCTAATATGTTCCTGTCTTTTGACTACAGTCATGCACGATATAGTAATGGTAGTGGCCTGGGTAGTTTTACTGTTTCCATGAGCACCGACTACGGTCAGACTTATACTGTCTTAGAAACAATAGCAAACACCAATACAAGTGCTTGGCAATTCAAAACTATTGCATTAAATGGTTATCAAGGCCAAGACATTAAAATAAAAATCACCGCTAATCGTGTTAAAAACGTTGATTATCCCTATAACTTTGCAATTGACAATTTTAGCATTGCCTCCTGCCCTGCTCCCAGTGCATTAACCGCATCAAACATAAGGGGCAATTCCGCCGACTTAGGCTGGACAGAAAACGGCGGAGCAACTGCCTGGAACATCAAGTATGGTACAGCAGGTTTCGATCCGGATACCGAAGGCACACTAATTTCAGGTGTTGATAGTAATCCTTATACCCTTACAGCGCTTTTAAGAGAAACCAATTACCACTGGTATGTGCAGGCAGCTTGTGGTGGCGATGACGAGAGCGTTTGGGTTGGACCACACAGTTTTACTACCGTGCTTACGCCTATGGCTACTCCTTTTTTTGAAGGCTTTGAGCATGGGCATAGCCACGCTGGTGTTGTTGCCAACGGTTGGACGCAGCAATCGGCCAGCGGTAATGATTTTTGGACAGCCAACAACTGGTTTCATAATTATGGTAGAAGCCCCAGAACAGGTTCCTGGAATGCCACTCTCCGATCAAATAACAGCGATTGGCTATTTCAGAAGCTTTACTTAGAGGGTGGCAAAAGCTATACAGTTGATATGTGGGCCCGAAAGAGTGGAAATGAAAATAGTAACTTTGTATCTTTAACCGTTAAATATGGTTTAGAAGCAAACGCAGCTTCTATGCAGCATGCAATTGCATTTAAAAAAATTGAAAATGGTGCTTACCAAATTATCTCCGGCACTTTTATTCCTGAATCAACCGGTATTTATGCCATAGGATTCTACGGCTATTTGACTTTAACCTATGATTTTCTCTCCATTGATGATATAGCCATTTATGAAACACCCGATTGTCATGCTCCCTATGAATCATTCGTATCAAATGTTACAGGAACCACTGCTGATCTTAGCTGGAGCGCAAGAGGTGCCGAAACGAGCTGGAACATCAAGTATGGCCCCGTCGGTTTCACTCCTGCCAATGCAGCAGAAGGCACGCTTGTTTCAGGTGTAAATACAAATGCTTATACCTTAACCGGCCTTAGTGGGAAAACCAATTACGACTACTATGTGCAAGCTGCTTGCAGCGATATCAGTCAAAGCGAGTGGACGGGTCCAACAAGCTTTACCACCGGAAATGAATATTATACCATTCCTTATGTCGAAGGTTTTGAAACTGACCATACTGCATGGCAGACCCTTGGCAACGACTGGCGGCAGGAAATGGTTACTGGCGATAGAAAGTGGGAAGCCAACGATTATAGATATAGCGATAGATATGCTCGAACTGGCAACTGGTATGCATATTTAACTGATGAAAATGCCGCTTGGATGTTTCAGAAAGTTTTGTTGAAGGCCAATACGGATTATACCTTTGAAATGTATGCCCGGCAAAGTACTACCGACACCTCAAACGTTAGTATTGCAGTAAGCTATGGTACAACAGCCAATGCAGAAGCTATGACGAACGAAATAGTAGCAACAACCAACATAACAAATGGCGGTTATCAAATTATTACCGGAAATTTTAGACCTACAACAGCAGGCATCTATGCCATAGGTATCCTTGGCACAAATGATACTTATTCTAGTAATTTAATCTATTACCTTAGCATTGATGATATAACCATTTATGAGTCACCCGCTTGTCCGGCTCCTCATTCACTCACCGTATCAACAATCACCCCCAGCTCAGCTACACTCGGCTGGACCGAAAGAGGTGAGGCTACTATGTGGAATATCAAGTATGGTGCACCCGGCTTTAATCCTGCCAATGCAGAAGAAGGCACACTTATTTCAAATGTCAATGCAAATCCTTATGTGCTATCCGGTCTTCAATCGAATACCACTTATGACTGGTATGTACAAGCTGCTTGCTCCGAAGATGAGACAAGCACCTGGACAGGACCGAAAAGTTTTACAACAGCTTGCAATGCAACTTCCATACCCTATTTTGAGAATTTTGATGCCGAAATAGTACCTGCTCTACCCAGATGTATGTTAGAAATAAATGCAAATGAAGACGGTGCAAAATGGGTAACGGATGAGTATTACGCATATTCAAAGCCTAATGCAGCATTTATATCTTATAATAATCTAATACCCATGAATGATTGGCTATTTACAGAAGGTCTGATGCTTGAAGCAGGCAAAACTTACGAACTGGGATTTGCTTATGGTAGCTCTGAAAATTACCAGGAAAAACTGTCTGTTTACTGGGGAGCTAATGCATCAGTTGCTGGTATGACCGAAATTTTATTTTCAAATCTTGAAACCTATGGCAGAGAGTGGCATACAAAAGCGGCAAGCCTATCTCCAAGCGCAACAGGCACCTACTATATTGGCTTTAAAGGACACAGTGATGCTGATAAATTCCGATTATACCTGGATGATATTTATGTAGTTGAGCAGGTAGCCAACGCCACATGGACCGGCGCACAGGATAACAACTGGAACAATGCTGATAACTGGAGTACAGGAGTACCCGGCGTAACAACAGATGTTATCATCCCCGCCGGCCTCGCCAATTACCCCACCATCAGCGGTGCTGCAAGGTGTAATAAGATCCTTCTGCAATCTAATGCCAGCGGTACAGCTTCCTTGCTGAGTGATACTTTGTTTGTGGTGAATGGTACAGCAAATGTTGAGCGCTATATTACTGGCGGCTGGGGCGATTGGAATTCCGGCTGGCACCAAATCAGCTCACCTGTTGCGGCACAAGCTATTGATGGTTTTGCTACCGGAGATTATGATTTCTATGGCTGGGATGAACCCACCAAAATGTGGATGAACCATAAAGAGGGGAGTTTCAGTGGATGGAATGCTGGCACCAACTTCAATGAGGGCCAGGGTTACCTTGTTTCCTACAATGAGGCCACAAGCACAAAAACATTTACCGGCCAGCTCAACGCTTTTAATGTTACCCTAGACAATCTTAGCAAAACAGACGACATGGGCGGCGGCTGGCACCTGCTGGGTAATCCTTTTGTAAGCGCGCTTAAATGGAACGACGGCAACTGGCAACTAAATAATGTGGCGGGCGTAGCAAAAATCTGGAGTGAACCGAACAAAAGCTACTCCGATATTGAAGCCAACGGTATCATCCCATCAGCGCAAGGTTTTATGGTGCAGGTAAGTGATGCCTCAAACCGCATTACCATACCGGAAGCGTCACGGGTTCACAACAATACGGCTTTCTACAAATCAGGCTCAGCTAATGATCGCATTCTTCTGGTAGCTGCCGAAACCGAAGGAGGCTCAGCACAGGAAAGCAAAATACTCATCAACCCATTGGCCACCAAAGGCTTTGACTTTGATTATGATTCGCGCTTTGTAAGCGGATATGCGCCGCTGTTTTACGCACAGGTAGGCGATGAATCCCTTTCTACCTATAGCCTTTCGGCTTTGGAAGAGGACTTGGTTATTCCCTTTGGCTTTGTAAAAAATGAGGCTTCGGAATTTACCATCACGCTGAAAGAAAATATCGCCGGCCTGATCGTTTATCTCACCGACAAACAAACAGGTAAAATGACAAACCTCAGCGAAAATCCTGTTTACAGCTTCAGCGCAGCCACAGCAGATGATGCCGAGCGTTTCTTGGTTTCGTTTGGAGCAGTTGGTCTTGACCAAATCACTGATAAACCAAACGCAAATGCGTATGCTTATGACAACTTCATTTATATTGAAACGCCTTTGAAACAGCGTAGCAACGTAAATGTGTATAACATTTCGGGGCAGTTGGTATTGCAAGGCAAAACCAACGGCAATACACTTACCGCCATCAACGCATCGGCATTAAGACCGGGTATTTACGTGGTGCATATCGCATTGAAAGACAGCATGGTCAGTCGTAAAATCATCATTAATAATTAAAGTAAAAACTATCATTAACGCATAATATATTAACTATGAAAAAGATAGAAAAAATCATCAAAGGGATGTTGTTACTCACTTTGTTTTTGGGCTGGGGATTGGTTGCCAATGCACAGTCGGGTCCGCCACCACCTCCAAGCGGCGGACATGGTGGATCTACTAACCAATCAGGTGGCCACGCTCCCATCGGCGGCGGCCTGGCTATCCTCCTCAGCTTGGGCGCGGCTTATGGCGGACGCAAAGTGTATAAATATTGGCAAACACAAAAGGAAGGTTTAGAAGAATAGTAGTTTTTGGTTTTAAAGTGGAAACTCCCGTTGGCATTTGTTGGCGGGGGTTTTTTTTGGGAAATTGCGGGCTGCTGGTTTAGTGCAATGCTAGAGCTTTGCTGAACATGAAGCTTCGTCGTCCCGCAAAATTCTCATTCCGTGAACGGCAAACGCTTGAATGTGCGTTTTAGCATATATATTAAAAAATTCAAGCCAGTCGTGAATTTATTATAAGACTTGTTTTTAAGACATGGATTCGTGGATTTGTGGAAAATATTTTTACCTTTATTCCCTGAAAAAATGAAAACACTACGCTTAATACTGACATTCTACAAATCGTATGCTTTTACAAGCCTCCTGATAACTTTTATCAGTCTGGGTATTGTGTATAGCTATGGAGATAAGGCAGTTGAAATTATACAGGTGCTGATTTGGTTTAAAATATTCACGCTTGCCATCATCGTCTTTTACATTCAAAAGTATAAAAGACAACAATTTTACTATTATAAAAACCTTGGATTATCACGACTGACGCTATGGTTTTCTAGCTTGTCATTTGATTTGCTTCTGTTTTTAATAGCCATAATAACCTTAGCTATAAAACTCCATGAAACACATCCTTGAAGTTGACAGCGTCATACTTGAATTTGGCAATAAAAGGGTGCTACAGGATGTCTATCTAAAAAGCGAATCCGGAAAAACCACCGGAATACTTGGCCGAAACGGCGCGGGAAAATCCTGTTTAATGCAAATTATTTATGGAGAACTTAAAACAAATAATAAATCTATCAGACTGGATGGAAAAGCAATTTTTGATGCGTCCCAAAAACCTGAAAATTTAAGGTATCTGCCACAGTTCAATTTCATTCCGAAAAGCCTGAAAATCAAACGAATTTTCAAAGACTTCAACTTGAATTTTTCTGATTTCACCACCTACTTCCCTGATTTTGAAAAGTATTATAATGACAAGCTAAAAAACTGTTCAGGAGGCGAAATTAGAATCCTGGAAATCTATGTCATTCTCGCATCAAAAACAAAATTTTGCATGCTGGACGAGCCATTCTCACAAGTGATGCCGAAACACCTTAGCACGATAAAAAGCATAATAAACAACGAAAAAAAGAACAAAGGAATAATCATCACCGATCATTTGTACGAACATATAATTGATATCTGCGATGACATTTATGTAATAGCCAATGGAAAAACCTACCTGACAAAAGACAGAAGCGACTTAGTACGGCTTGGATACATCAATGAAAAACAATAAGCTATCTGAGGTGTTATAGTTTAAGGAGATGCTTCAGGAGTGGATCAATTTATCAGAGAAGACTAAAAGCTTTGATTGAGCGCATCCGCTTGACGGAAGTTAATGAAAAGCAATATAAATACAGTCCGCTATACGAGAAGCTCAGCTCCAACTATTGCATTACGAAACACAAATTTTTAAACATAAATAATAAAAACATGACTACTACAAGAACGATAAATCTAAAGAGCAGACCAAAGGGTCAACCAGAATTGACAGACTTCGATTTTAGCACTTCAGAAATAGCTGAATTACAGAAAGGTGAAGTTTTATTAAGCTCAAAATACGTTTCTGTCGATCCTTATTTAAGAGGTAGAATGAGCGATGCGCCATCCTATATCCCGCCTTTTGAGCTTAACAAACCCATTGTATCCGGTATTATTGCTGAAGTTTTAGCCTCAAAAAGCAATAACTTTAGCCAGGGCGATTTCGTCTCAGGGATGTTACAATGGAAAGAAAAACAAGTAGCAAAAGCCGACGGACTGGTTAAAGTTGATCCTACCGCAGCACCACTCTCTGCCTATCTCGGCGTTTTGGGCATGACGGGACTTACTGCCTATACGGGATTAATGGAGATAGGAAAACCGAAAAAAGGTGAAACGCTTGTCGTTTCCGGAGCGGCCGGAGCGGTAGGAAGTATCGTGGGGCAAATCGGCAAAATTCTTGGATTACGTGTCGTTGGCATTGCCGGAACCGATGAAAAGGTGGAGATGCTAAAATCGGAATTTGGTTTTGATGAAGGCATCAATTACAAAACCACCAAAAACATGACAGAAGCCCTTGCCAAAGCCTGTCCCAATGGCATCGACGTTTATTTTGACAATGTCGGCGGTGAGATTTCAGAAGCGGTACTTTTCAACATCAATAAGTTTTCAAGAACCGTAAACTGCGGATCAATTTCAGTTTACAACAATACCGAACTACCAAAAAGCATTAGCGTTCAGCCCTTTCTGGTAAGGAAGAGCGCTTCGATGCAGGGCTTTATAGTATTTGATTATGCCGACAAACATCCCGAAGGAATCAAACAATTAGCAGCCTGGCTAAAGCAGGGAAAACTGCACAATACAGAAACCATCAAAGAAGGATTTGAAAATATTCCGCAAGCTTTTTTAGGTCTTTTCGAAGGAAAAAACAAAGGAAAAATGGTCGTGAAAGTATAACATAACAAACAGCTATGAAGAACTTTAAGTTTAAAAACCCCACCAAAATATTGTTTGGGGAAAATCAAATAGAAAACATCAAAAAAGAAATCCCGAAAGATGCCAAAGTCCTGATGCTGTATGGCGGGGGAAGCATTAAAAAGAATGGTATTTATGAACGGGTAAATAATGCCCTCAAAGACCATGATGTTGTTGAGTTTGGCGGGATTCCGGCAAACCCGGAATATGCTGTTCTGCTGAAAGCCTTAGAAGTAATAAAAGCGGAAAATATCACCTATTTATTGGCGGTTGGCGGAGGTTCTGTAATCGACGGAACAAAATTCCTGTCGGCCGCTGCCGTATTTGAAGGAAATGATCCCTGGAAAATTCTTTCCGAAAATATTCCCACACGCAAAGGCATGCCTTTTGGAACGGTATTAACCTTGCCGGCTACTGGTTCTGAAATGAATTCAGGCGCAGTAATCACACGGGCAGAGACCAAGGAAAAACGGACTATGGGCGGCACGGGATTATTCCCGGTATTCTCGGTATTGAATCCGCTGGTCATTCGCTCCATCCCGCAGCGTCAATTGGCCAACGGAATTGCAGATGCTTTCACGCATGTTTTGGAACAATACCTCACCTATCCAGCAGCTGGCTATCTTCAAGACAGGTTTTCGGAAAGCATTTTACAAACGCTGATAGAAGTTGCACCCAAAATATTGAAAGACCCATCAGATTATACGGCAGCCTCAAATTTTATGTGGAGCTGCACCATGGCCTTGAATGGCCTGATTCAACAAGGCGTTCCTACCGACTGGGCTGTGCATGCTATGGGCCACGAACTAACGGCATTATTCGGCATCGACCATGCCCGCACACTTGCCATTATAGCACCCAGCCATTACAGATTCAATTTGGAATCTAAAAAGGAAAAGCTGGCGCAATATGCTGAGCGCGTGTGGAATATATCCGATGGTTCTACCAAAGAAAAGGCAATCGCTGCGATTGAAAAAACAGAAGCTTTCTTCAACGAAATGGGAATTGACACCAAACTTTCACAATATACTAAAGACTACGAAGGCACCGCGGAGTTGATCTCGAAAAGATTCACAGATCGCGGTTGGCTTGGCTTGGGCGAACATCAAAACCTCAAACCGGAAGATGTTGAAGAGATTGTAAAAATGGCTTATTAATTGGCTTTGTAAGGTTTCAGAAATTGGGTTTTAGTTGGGAATTTTTACTTATCAAAAATATTTTTATCTTTGGCTTAAAGTATAACTGTCATTGACTTACACACACAGAAACTCAACTTAACAGCATATTTGATTGGATTCTAAGACGAAAAAATATCGATCGCATTGAGAACGCTACAAAATTGAATTTTAATGCCAGTAACAGGTCTTTTAAAACAGCTCGCAGAACAACAGTAATTTAGAGGGTGAATTAATAGCTGTTCAGGCTCATAATGGAAATAAACTTGAAAGAATTAATGAATTAAAACCACGCCTTATGAATCAAGAATTAGAAAAACCGAACAATGTTGTTTTTGAACAGATAAAGGAAATTGATGAACAGGGAAATGAATTTTGGGGAGCAAGGAAATTATCCAAAGCTCTGGAATATACCGATTTCAGAAATTTTTTATCTGTTATAGATAAAGCCATGCGAGCTTGCGAAAAGAGTGGTCAACTTGTCGAAAACCATCTCGTTGACTTCAACGAGATGGTATCAATTGGTTCTGGTGCAGAACGGAGCATGTCAAGCATAAAACTCTCTCGCTACGCCTGCTACCTGATTGTGCAAAACGCTGACCCAAATAAGGAAGTTGTCGCCCTTGGCCAAACCTATTTTGCGGTGCAAACCCGTTTGCAGGAAATTCAACAAATGGATGAGTACAACCAGCTTAGCACCGAAGATGAGCGGAGGCTTTTCTTACGCAACGAGATGAAAAAACACAATCTGCAATTGGCCGATGCTGCAAAAGGTGCAGGCGTGATTCAACCCTTTGAATATGCGATTTTTCAAAATCATGGATACATGGGATTGTACGGAGGATTGGGTGCAAAGCAAATTCATGTGGCTAAAGGCTTAAAAAAGAGCCTGCAAACTCTCGACCACATGGGAAGCACCGAATTGGCAGCGAACCTTTTCCGTGCTACGCAAACCGAAGAGAAACTGAGAAAAGACAAAATCAAAGGCAAAGAAAAAGCCAATAAAACACATTTTGAAATAGGTAAGAAAGTTCGCAAAACCATTGAAGAAATTGGAGGAACAATGCCTGAGGATTTGCCTGTGGCTGGCAGCGTAATGAAACTCG
>Ga0265295_1002046_pt1 | contig 33378 bp, 29 predicted proteins | sample Munlansysbiofilm_FD_192503 | JGI IMG/M metagenome (GOLD analysis project Ga0265295, IMG submission 192503) | Leachate microbial communities from a municipal landfill in Southern Ontario, Canada - Methane capture system biofilm | ecosystem: Engineered > Solid waste > Landfill > Unclassified ... | reverse complement strand
TTGCAGCTGCATTGTTTACTAAAATATCAAGGGTGCCGTATTTTTCCTTAACTGACTCTACAAGTGCTTTTATCTGATCAATTTCTCCCATATTGCAGGCCATTGATTCTGCATGTCCGCCCTTTGCCTTTATATCATTTTCAACTTTTTGAAGGGCATCCATTTTTCTGCTGACCAAAATTACTTTTGCACCGTTTTCGCTTAAACAATGTGCAATTGCCTCACCAATTCCCCTGCTTGCCCCTGTTATGAGAGCTGTTTTATTTTCCAGTGAAAATCCAGCCATATCCGTCTCCTTATTTTTTATAATTTAGAATTATCAATAATTGACCTTGAAACTTTTTCAAGAATATTTACTGCATGAATAAGCATTCCAAATCTTTTGTCTTTTGTATAACCAAGAAAAAATCTTTTGTATATCTGCTGGGCTATTACAGCCAGTCTGAAAGTTCCAAAACACAGGTAAAAATCAAAACCATCCATATTACGGCCTGTTTTTTCCCCGTATCTTTCAATCATTTCATTTCTTGTTAAAGCACCGTCAATATCTGTAGGCATGGTTTTTATGAGTTTAAACTCGTCTGGATCATTTTTATCAACCCAGTATCCAAGAGAGCTGCCAAGATCCATTAAAGGATCTCCGTATGTTGCCATTTCCCAGTCAAGAACCCCTATTATTTTCATGGGGTTGTCTTTATCAAGAACAACATTGTCAAACTTGTAGTCATTGTGAATTATTGTTGGAGAGTCTGTATCTTCCGGCTGTTTGTCCTTGAGCCATTCCATAACCTTTTCAAATCCTGGAGCATCGTCTGTTTTTGCATTGACATATCTTTTGCTCCACCCTTCAACCTGCCTTTTTACATATCCTTCAGGCTTTCCAAGAAATGAAAGATTATTTTTTTCAACATCTATTGAATGAAGTTCAACATGGACATCAAGAAGTTTTTTACATAAATTTGAAGCATCTTCAGGGCTTAAATCAAGGCCTTTTGGAAGATCCTTTCTTAAAATTATTCCAGGAATTTTTTCCATGACATAAAAAGGACAGCCCATTACAGACTCATCTTCTGTGTATGCAAGAGGTGTCGGGCAATATGGAAAAAGCGGTTTTAAGGCTGTTAAAATCTTGTATTCCCTTCCCATGTCATGGGCAGATTTTATATTTGCTCCCTTTGGAGGCCTTCTTAAAACCATTTCCTTTCCATTGCACTCAATTAAATAGGTAAGATTTGAAAACCCTCCGGGAAACTGTTTTATATGAATATCTCCAGAGACACCTTCAACATTTTTTCTTAAAAAATCTTTGATCTTTTCATGATCAAGTTCTTCCCCTTTTCTTACTTCAACTGCCTGATCTTCCATTAATGAACCCCCTTAATTTTTTTCGGCTCAGCAAGAACAAATGACTCGACAAAACCTGTAACATAATCTGCAAATTCATCAGGATTTATCTGCCTTGATTTGTATTTCCATCTCTTAAGATACCAGTCCTGCTGCATGGACTTGATAATACTTGCTGTGAGAAAATGATTTCTTTTTTTAAAAACTCCTTTTGATTCCCCAAGCTCAAGAATATCTACTATAACCTTTTCAGTATGAGCTTCTATCTCCCTTACTTCCTTGAGTTCATTTTCACTTAAATTTCTAGCTTCCATAAAAGTGAAAAAAAACCAGGGCCTTGCAACTTCGCTTAGAAAAATATGGGCTTTTATTACAGACCTTAGTTTTTGAAGCGGTTCAACTGCTGTTGCTTCAAAGGAATCAAGAACATTTTTTACCATTACTCTTCCCTGATTCTGAATTATGTGAAGCAGGTCTTCCTTATTTTTAAAATAAGCATAAAGGGCTCCCATACTTAAATTGGCTTCTTTGCTCAAATCCCGCATTGTCATTGCCTGAAAGCCCTTTTTGGAAGATATTGAAAATACAGCATTGAAAATTTTATAAAGATTTTCCACTGCCCTTTTTTCATTTTTAATTTTTATGCTTTCCTGGTTTGTTTGAAAAACCTCTCTGCAAAGACTGTATTTTGAAGTATCAAATCTTTTTTTAAAATCTGCAAAATCAAAATCTTCCACGCTCTTTATTTCCTTTTTATAAATTGGGGGTTTATGTTTTGAAAAAACAATAAACATAAATTTTCCCCAAAACAAGATTATCTTACAACTTTTCCCTCATAGGTTCTAAGCATTCTCTTTGCAAGAGATGACTTGTGAACCTCATCTGCTCCGTCATAGATCCTTGCAGCCCTTTCATGGCGATAAAAATATGCAAGGATTGTATCATCTGTCATTCCAAGGCCGCCGTGAACCTGAAGAGCCCGGTCAATTACATTGTTCATTGTATTTGCAACAACAAATTTTATCATTGAAACAGCATCTCTTGCATCAGCTGCACCATATTCATCTATCTGCCATGCAGCATTTAAAGTAAGAAGCCTTGCAGCTTCAATTTCGGCTGCTGATTCTGCAACCCAGTTCTGAACTGTCTGCTTTGATGAAAGTGTTTTCCCGTCAGCTGAAATTATTCTTTTGTTTGCCCTTGAGCACATGAGATCAAAAGATCTTCTGCATATTCCAAGCCATCTCATGCAGTGATGAATTCTTCCGGGTCCAAGTCTGTCCTGTGCTATCACAAAACCCTGGCCTTCGGGCCCTAACAGATTTTTTTGGGGAACCCTGCATGACTGATATAAAATTTCTGCATGACTTGCATAACCGCTTCCTTCATGGCCCATTACAGGAATATTTCTTACAAGGTTAAAACCCTTTGTATCCGTTGGAACAATTATCATGCTTGCCTGAAGATATCTTGGAGCATCAGGATTTGTTACAGCCATTACTATTGCAAAATTTGACCCGTCAGCTGAAGTTGTATACCATTTGTGGCCGTTGATTATATAGTCATCACCGTCTTTTACAGCTGTTGTTTCAAGCATTACAGGGTTTGAACCGGGCATATCAACTTCTGTCATTGAAAAACAGCTTCTGATATCACCTTTGACAAGAGGCTTTAAATATTTTTCCTTTTGCTCTTCTGTTCCGTATTTGTGAAGGATTTCAACATTTCCTGCATCAGGTGCCTGGCACCAGAAAACATAATGTCCAAGTGGAGAGCGTCCAAGTGCTTCTGAAACAAGTCCGTGCTCAAGCATGGAAAGTCCCATTCCTCCGCAGTCTTCAGGAAAATTCGGAGCCCATAGCCCCATTTTTTTAACCATTGCCTGCTTTTCTTTAATTACAGGCTCCATTTCATTGAAATCTCCTGTAACAAATTCTGGTTCAAGCGGAATAAGTTCCTTGTCAATAAATTCGTTGATTGAATCAACTATTGTTTTAATTTTATCCGAAACTCTAAAATCCATTTACCCCTCCTCTTATCTGTAGGTAATAAGGTTATCTTCTTTTTCAAGCTCAAAATGAGCACTACAATTAAATTGTCTTAATAAAAATCTGTTTGTATTTCTGTTAAATTTAGCGTTTGAACTTAAACAGGTAATTGAGCAGTTTTTTATTCCCCATCCAATTTCAACAGCCTTGAAAGAATTAATTCCAAGGGTATTTTCAAGAATAACTGAAATTGGCCCGCCTGAAGTAAAAACTGCTATTTTTGCTTTTTTTTCATTTGTTTGTGAAATTTTTTCAAATGCACTTAAAACCTGATCACAATAGTTTTCGTAGGTTTGAATACCTGAATCTGAAAACTCGCCTTTTATCCAGTTTTCAACTGCTTTTGAAAAAAAATTCTGGAAAAGTTTTCTGTCACCTGCAAGCACTTCAAGATCAACAAAAACTCCTTTTTGTTCAAAGTAATGATCAAGAGCAGCATTTATCAGATCCATATGATTATATTCATTAAAACCTTCATTTATTTCAATTTCCCTGCCCTTTTCTTTCATTCCCTCAAGTGCATGAACAGCTGTATAAAGCTGTCTATCCAGAGAACCTGAATAAACTTTGTCAAATCTGGTGCTTGTTTGCTCAAAAAACTTTCCAAGTATATATGACTGCCTTATTCCATTTTTTGAAAGCTCATCATAATCTGATTTCCCAAATGAAGCCTGACCATGACGTATGACATAAACAAGAGGCATTAAATTTTCCTTTTTTCCGGATGTCCAATATCTTTAAAACTTTATAAAACATCTTTCCCGATCTTTTTGAAAAAGCTTAAACCTTTGAAATTTCAATGTCAATAAAAAAACGAGCGAGCGTTCGATTTTTTTATTGCTAAATTTTTTTTAGTGTATAAAATACTAATCAAGACAAATTAGTGATTGGCCGAAAACGAGAATTTTTTGTTCAATTCAAGGAAGATAAAAAATTTAACCGCAGGAATACATGGAATATTTTGAGGATTAAATTTTTTATCTGACGCCGAAATGGACAAAAAAGGCCGTTTTCGTTCAGCAACAAATTAAAAATAAGGAAAAACAATGAAAATACTTGTAACAATAAAACCGGTTTTTGAAGAAATTCAGATGACTGATCCAGATATTCTCAAAAAAAATTTCTTGAAAAACAATCCTGATTTAAACCTTAAAATAAACAGATTTGATGACCATGCTCTTGAAGAGGCTCTTAAATTAAAGGGAAAAAACACTGCAATTGAAATTTACACAATTTCTGTTGGAGCAGCAGACAGCCTTGAAATTCTTAAAAAAACAATTGGAAAAGGTGCAGACAAGGCATTTTTAATTGAAACTGAAACAAAAAATGCCAATGATCCTGATTTTGTTTCAGATGCAGTAAAAGATGTTTTTATGGAAAATAACTGTGACCTGCTCTTTTGCGGAATGATGTCCGAAGATATGATGAACGGAGTAACAGGACTTTTAACAGCTTCAAAACTGTCTATCCCCTCTCTTTCAGGCATAACTTTTATTGAGGATATATCCAGTGAAAAAATAATTGTAAAAAGAGAGCTTGAAGGAGGAACTGAACAAAAGGCAGAACTTTCACTTCCCTGTGCACTGAATTTTCAGGCTGGAATAAACAAACCAGGATACCCCAATGTCATGAGAATGCTTAAAGCTGATGAAAGATCAATTATTGTAAAAAGCCATGAAAAGCCTGATTTTAAAAATTCGATTAAAATAAAGGACCTTAAACTTCCTTCCAAAACAAGAAAAGGCGAAATTTTAGAAGGAAGTATTGAAGATAAGGCAAAGGCTTTTGTTGAAATTTTAAAACAGAAAAAAATTCTTTAAGGATAATAAAATGGATAAAAAAATAATTTTAGTTTGTGACAGCCACGCAAATAAAACTGACCAGGCAAAAAAACTTATAAATTTCGGCCAGAATCTTTATTCTTATTTAAAAAATGAAATTATTTTAGTTGTTTTTAATGAAAAAAATATTGAAAATTTTTCAAGAAAAATAAATTTTGGAAATATTTTAAATATAAAAACAAAAACCCATGAATTTGGAGACATAATTTCTGGTCTTGAAACAGTTATTGAAAAAACAGATTTTTCATATCTTTGTTTTGATTCTTCTATTAAATCCCTTGAGCAGGCATCATATTTGGCTGGGAAATTTAATGCTTCAATAATTACAAATGTTTTAAAAATTGAAGATAAAAATCAGTTTTCAAGAATGATTTTCAATTCCAAACTTGAAGCCGGTATAAAAAATCTTAAAGAAAAATGTGTTTTAACAATTGCCGGTTCAAGTTTTGATGAAAATGATTCCATATTTTCAAAAAACAGCATTGAAGAAATTGAAATACCCCATGAAAATTCAGACATAAAAATAATTGAAACAATGTCAAGATCAGAAAGCTCTTCACTTGATAACGCAAAAATAATTCTTTCTGTTGGAAGAGGATTAAATTCCAGCGAAGAAATTGAAAAAGTATTTGAAGTTTCAAAGCTTATCCCAGGTTCATCTGTTGGATGCTCAAGACCAATTGTAGATAAAGGGCTTCTTGAATATCAAAGACAGGTAGGAATTACTGGAAGAAGTGTTTCCCCAAAAATATATTCAGCATTTGGGATTTCAGGTTCAACCCAGCATCTTTTTGGAATGAAGGATTGTGAGTTTATTATTTCTGTAAATAATGACCCCCATGCTTCAATTTTTGGCCATTCTGATGTCTGCATTGTGGAAGATGCTGTATTGTTCCTTGAAGCCCTTAAAAATGAACTTGAAAATTAAGATATTTTTTAAATAATACTAACCAATTTTATACTGATTTTTGTTGCCAGTAATTGGCCAAACACCAGGATTTATTGTTCAATTTAAGGATGATAAAAATTTAACCTTTAGGACACATTTAGTATTTTGAGGATTAAATTTTGAATCTGACTCAAGAATGGACAAAAAAGGCCGTTTCCGTTCAGCAACTATTTAGTCCTTTTTATTCCAAATTGTACTTATGAATCTTTTTATAAAGAAGCGGCCTTGAAATTCCAAGAAGCATTGCAGCCTTGCTTCTGTTACCTTTTGTTGAGCTAAGAGCAGATTTTATTGCCCTTTTTTCAGTTTGATCTACAAGTGCTGTCAAACCGAATTTTTCTTCATCTTCCTCTCTTTCAAAGCCAGGACAGCAGGTTGTGTTTTTTATCAGAATCCTTTGAACATCGCTTTCAGTAATCTGACTTTTTTTTACCATAATGAGAAGTCTTTCAAGAATATTCTTAAGCTCTCTTATATTTCCAGGCCAGTCATGGTTCTGAAGTGCAAGGATTGCTCCGTTGCAAAGAGTTTTATGAAAAATACCGTGTGTTCTTGAAAGATCTTTCCATATTTTTTTTGCAAGAACTGGAATATCCTCAGTTGAATGTTTTAACTGTGGGATAATAATAGGAATGACGTTTAATCTGTAAAAAAGATCTGAACGAAATTTTTTCTCTTCAACAAGTTTTTCAAGATCCTGGTTTGTGGACGCAATTATTCTTACATCTACACAAATACTTTTTTCACTTCCAACAGGCGATATTTCCTTTTCCTGAATAACCCTTAAAAGTTTTACTTGTGAAGCAATCGGCATATCTCCAATCTCATCAAGTAAAATAGTACCTTTATGTGCAAGTTCGAATTTACCTTTTTTCCCTCCTTTTCTTGCACCTGTAAAGGCTCCCTCTTCATAACCGAACAATTCTGACTCAATCAGATTTTCCTGTATAGCACTACAGTTAATTCTTATAAATGGCTTCTGATTTCTTGCACTAAAATTATGTATACTATGGGCAAAAACCTCTTTCCCTACACCAGAGGGACCTCTGATAAGAATGCTTGCATCACTTTTTGCAGCCTGCATTGCAACTTCCTTGGCATATTTTATTTCCTTTGATACGCCAGCTATATCATCAAAAGTGTAATTGACATTGGACTGTACAGACCTAATTTCCTTAAGATTTTCAATCTTTTCTTCAAGCTCAGTTATTTTTTTTGTGAGAAGCTGTACTTCTTCCATATATCTGAACCTGATCATTCCTACAGCACCAACGCTTTCATTGTTTTCTATTATGGGAATTCTTGAAACTATAAAATAATCACCTGAAATATGCTGAACGCAATCATGTTCTGCAACTCCTGATTTTGCTGTAAGATGAAGTTTTGTATTGTCTATTACATCCTGAACCTGTTTCCCGATTACTTGTGTCAGTGAAATATTGTGTATTTCACAGAAACTGTCATTTACATAAACAATCTTTCCAAACTTATCCACAACCATAAGACCGTCAGCACAATAATTTATTATGGTACGCTGAAACTCTATAAGGTTTTTTAAATCAGGAAATGCCCCCACATTTTGAAAAATATTATAAGCTTCATCAAAATTAAGATTCTTTTCCTCCTTTGACTTATTTTTTCTTTTGGTTACGGTATCGTCCAGTTTTATAATTTTTGATATGTCTTTCATTTGATACCTCCTTTATTGTAACCAAGCATGACACCTGTAATCAGCAGAAACAATTTAAAGCATAACCACTTTAAAACATTGCAAATTAACTAATTGCAAGACAAGGTTTAAACTTATCAAAAAGGATTTAAATCCCCCTTCAATAACAATTTTTTTATACTTATCATTTATTTATCCAAGGTCACATTTGATTACAGTTTTTAATTTCAATTTATTAAAACAGCACCAGCAGCCCATATAAATAAATATCCGTATTTATTATTAAAAACATAGTTTTTATGACCACTTTCATTTTGTGGCACAAATCGTGAAATATATAAAGTTAAAATATGAACAAAGGTTTAATTTATTAACTTTTTTTGGAGGTTTAAATGGCTAAGACATTTAAAGAAGTCATGGCGGACGCGGGTATCTCCATGGATTTTCAGGCAGGTGGACAAGCACCTGAGGGGATAATTAACAGAGAGGTTAAACTTGAGCCTCATGAAAGGGTAAAAAAACTTAAAAATATTTTCATGGATACCCTTTCTTCAGCCAACAATGAGTTCCCATACTGGTATACTCGTGAATACATGAAAAATGACAATGAGATCAAGGTGATAAGAAGAGCAAAAGCTATTAAAAGAGCTTTCAGCAACCTGACTCCTGTTATTTACCCGGGTGAAAAACTTGTGATGCACAAAGCACATTATTTCAGGGGATCCTTTCCAATGCCATGGCTTTCAGAAGGCTTTTATGTGGCAAAAGAAGATGAACTTTACCAGGAAGCAATGAAAAGAGGCTCGGCTTCTGTTGATGAGCATTCTAAATTCGGACAGGGTGGCGGAAATGTTGTTGCAAGTTTTGGCAATGTTATTTCTATTGCAGGTAAATTTGGGATGCGGAAAGAAGAAATACCTGCTCTTGTTGCACTTGCAAAAAAATGGACAGGGAAATCAGTTGATGATCTAGGTCATAAATATGAAATGATGGTTCCTGACTATGAAACAAAAGAAAAAATAATGCGCAACATCGTATGTATGTTCGACTCAGGATTTACACTTCCCCAGGGACGCGAGGTCATCAACTATTATTATCCTCTTGAATACGGTTTTGACGGAATCATAAAAATTGCAAAAGAAATGAAAGACAAGGTTGCAGGCAGGGCAGACGGTGACGGACTTGTTGGAATGAACAGGCTTTATAACTATGAAGCTGTTATTCATGTTATTGAAGGTGTCCAGACATGGATCCTCAACTACGCCAAAGAAGCAAAAAGATTAAACTCAATCGAAAAAGATGAAACTCAGCGTAAAGAATACGCTGAAATCGCAGAATGCCTTGAATGGATTGCCCATAATCCTCCACGCACGTTCCGCGAAGCTTTTCAAATGATTGAAACTGTGCATCTTGCAGTGCTAAACGAAGATGCAATCTCCGGACTTTCACCCGGACGTATCGGACAAATTCTTTATCCTTATTTTGAACAGGATATAGAAGCAGGCCGTTTAACCGAGGACGAAGCACTGGAACTGCTCGAACTCGACAGAATTGTTAAAACCTCAATTGACTGTTTTGCTTCCATGGGTGTTGTTGGCGGAGTTTTATCCGGAAACACCTTCAACACTGTGTCTATAGGCGGTTTAGATAAAAATGGCAACTCTGCTGTTAACAGACTTGAATATTTAATTCTTAAAGCTGGGGCTACAAACGCAATGCCCCAGTCTACTCTTGCTCTTCTATATGATGAAAAACTTCCCGAAGATTTTCTTATGCTGGCAGCAGAAGTAATCAAAACTGGTTCAGGGTATCCTGCATTTATGAACAATGATGTTGCTGAACATTTTTTTATATCTCATTACGGACCTGAAGGCATGACAATTGAAGAAGCACGGGCATGGGCAATAGGCGGATGCCTGGAGACTTCTCCATGCTGCTGGAAGCCCCTTCATTTAAACGGAAAAGAATATTGGATTCCAGGTGGATGCGGACAGCCCACAAGTGTTGGCGTTCATTTTGTATCAATGCCAAAGGTTCTTGAATTAGCTCTTTACAATGGAGTTGATCAGCGTACAGGGGATCAAGTATTTGAACCCCACAATGTTGAGCTTGATTTATATGAAGCAATTTGGGAGCAATTCAAAGCTTACTGGCAGAAAGCCGTTGATGTACTTACCCTCACAAATAATATCCAGCACGATGTATGGCGCAAAAACAACATGGGAATTTTTTCCTCTATGCTTAAACCTGATTGCCTTATGACAGGCCATCTTATTGATGAACTTGGCTACCGTTATAATGCTACATTTAACGTAGAAAGCACAGGAACAATTAACACAGTTAACTCACTTGCTGCCATACGCAAACTTGTTTTCGATGATAAAAAGGCTGATCTTGAAACATTAAAAAAGGCAATGAAAGAAAACTTCGGATTCAGAACAGCTGATGAAGTCAACTCTTTCTCAATTGCTGATCAGCAGAAAAAAGATGATGATACCGGTAATTGGGATGAACTTCATTTTGCATGTCTTCAGTCTCCAAAATACGGCAATGATGATACCTTTGCAGACAGTATTCTCCAGGATTGGGAAGAATTCTTCTGTAATGACTGTTACAACTATGAATCTCTATACGGCCACCCTCTTTACCCTTGCCAGATTTCAGTTTCCACACATGGTGCAATGGGTTCTGCAACAATAGCATCTGCTGACGGACGTCTTTCAGGAACAACTTTTGCTGACGCTTCTCTATCTGCATACCCTGGAACAGACAAAAATGGTCCTTTTGCTCTTATGAGTTCAGCAGCTGTATGGGATCACTCAAAATCCCAGAACTCACAGCTTAACATCAAAATTCACCCTTCAGCAATCAAGGGAGAAGAGGGATCAAGAAAGCTTATTGATCTTACAAGAGCTTATCTTCGTAAAGGCGGTTTCCATGTTCAGTACAACATAGTTGACTCAAAAATGCTTATTGATGCCCAGAAGCATCCTGAAAACTACCGCGACCTTATGGTTAGAGTTGCCGGTTTTACCCAGTACTGGGTTGAAATCGGTAAAGCTGTACAAGACGAATTGATTGCAAGAACAGAATACGAAGGAGTTTAATTATGACTTTAATATATCGTGATACACGTGAATTCATTCCTGTAGACGTTGCCAAAGGAATTGACCGTTTAACAGGTAAAATGGTTGAGGGTGATGCACTGGCACCAAAAGGATACGCAATAATGCCTAAATGCAAATACTGCAAAAATTACACAGAAGAAAAAGATTTCATCGGGGTATGTGAAGCAAGTGAGCAGTCTCCCAAATTTATGGCATACGGTGATATGATTGCAGTAAGCTGTAAAAAATTTGAAGAAAAATAATTGATTAATTATGCCGGGATTTTTCCCGGCATTTTAATATATCAGTTTGCATCATAAACAATAAACGCATGTGAATTTTTAGAGGCAGGTTCAAAAAATCGGAAAAAAATTTTTTTCTCGATAACGGGAAAGGTGCATTTAAAATTCTTACATAAGCGTTTTGAATAATAAGGAATTGATATAATGGATAATTCTAAACTTAAGGGGTGGTCTGTTGTTGCAGCTTCATGGCTTGCACTTTTTTGTCTCTTTGGTTACAGAGCAACCTTTTCCATTTTAAAAGTGCCAATGAGTGCAGACATGGGATGGTCTCAGGCTGAAATAACTCTTGGTTATTCTATTTTGATGATGTTCTATGCAATTGCTGCATTTTTTTGCGGAATGCTTCTTGATAAATGGGGAACCAAGCTTGTTTATGGAATCGGGGCAGTTTTTGGAGCTGCAGGTTTTCTTGTGACAAGCCAGGTTCACAGTCTTTATGCATATTATGCTGCATACGGAATTTTAGCCGGTGTTGCAACAGGCATGCTCTGGGTCTCTTCAACTATTTCCGTACGTAAATGGTATGTGGGTAAAAACTACGCAAAAATGTTTGGCATTGCATTTATGGGTGCTCCCATGTCCCAGGTTGTTATGAGTCTTTTTGTCAAGGAATCCCTTGCTGGAGCACAAGGCGATGCATGGCGATCTGCAATGCAGATTCTTGGATGGCTTACACTTTTATGTCTTTTGATTGCAGCCGTTGTTGCCAAAAAGAATCCTGAAGATTATGGTCTTCAGGCTTTTGGTGAAAAACCGCCTGCTTCAGGTGGAAAAGCAGCAAAAGAATACGTCTGGAGCATTAAGGAAGCCTTTTCATCATACCCAATATGGGGAGCGATTCTTACCTTTTTAACAAGCATGCTTGCAGAGTTTCTCGTATGGACCCAGGTTGTTAGTTATTGGAAAGCTGACCTTGGGTTTAATTTAAGCACTGCAACCAACCTGTATGTAACAATTGGAATTGTTGGAATTTTTTCCATGCCTATCATGGGAATTATCGCAGACAAAATTGTTCTGATATCAAAATGCGAATCACAGGGACGTAAGCGAATGCTAATTTTCGGTCCTGCAACGGGAGCCCTGGCCTGTGGTCTTCTTTTAATCCAGTCTGGAACAGGAATTGTTTCAATCATTGTTGGAGTCGTTTCCTGCTTTATTTTTGCTATTTACTGGGCAGTTGTTCCCGGCGGTGTTGTCGGCTATTCAGGAGCAGTTTATGGAAGACAAACCCTTGGTAAAATCTGGGGACTTGCAACTCTTATTGTTATGGGTATCGGACCTTTTATCGGGCCTTTGATCGGTGGTTATTTAAAAGATGCAACAGGCTCATATACATACTCTATCCTTTTTGCATTGGCTTCTTTTATAGTTTCAGCCTGCATTGCATCAACTCTGCCTTTAAAAGCAAAAGAGACAGATTCCAAAAACCTCACTCCACAAAGCGTTCACTAAAAAGTTTATAGGATTTCATGAAAATGAAAACAATCTGATTCCGGATTTTTTTCCGGAATCAGATACAAAATCTGAAAAGGCAATAAAATGAATAAAAATATGTCAAATATAATGTTGAAAAGCAAAGTGGATCTAAATGCAAAAGGATTGATTTTTGATATTCAGGGGCATTCTGTTCATGATGGGCCTGGAACTAGAACAACCGTATTTTTAAACGGCTGTCCCTTAAACTGCATCTGGTGCAGCAACCCTGAAGGATTATATAGAAGCCCCATAATAATGCACAGAGATTCCAGATGCAAACGCTGTGGAAACTGCATAAAGTCATGTCCTAATAATGCTGTTGAGGTAAAAAACGGAATTCTTTGTTTTGACAGGGAAATATGTATCAAATGTAAAACACATGACTGTCTTAAAACCTGCTACCAGGAAGCCCTTGAGTTAAGCGGAGAGCTTTATTCTGTCCAGGATCTAATGAAAATTTTTGAAAGAGACAGACAGTTCTGGGGAGCAAACGGGGGGGTTACCTTCAGCGGAGGAGAACCCCTGTTCCAAAAGGATTTCATAATTGAAGTATTAAAGGCATGTAAGGAGCGTTATATTCACACATGCGTAGAAACAACATCGTGCATTAATACTGAATTTTATCTTGAAGCCATGAAATATATTAACTGGGCCTTTACTGATATTAAACACATGGATTCAGATGAACATAAAAAGCTTACAGGCGTTGGCAATGAGCTTATTTTATCCAATTTAGAAAAATTAGCAAATCTGGAATGGAATGGAGTAATTGTCCCTCGTATTCCTGTAATTCCAGGGAAAAATGACTCAATAGAAAACATAGAAAAAACTGTTAAATTCATAAAAAATATTGGTCTTGATGTTGTAAACCTTCTGCCTTTTCACAGGCTTGGTGAATCCAAATACAGGCAGCTTGGAAAGATATATAAAATGGCAGATCAAACCCCTCCTTCAGATGAAGAAATGAAAAACCTTCAAAAACTTGCTGAATCACACGGGCTTTATTGTTTCGTGGGATGGGAAACCCCTTTCTAGCGAGGTTTCACGTTAACTTTTAAATGAGGGGGTAATAATAATGGATAAAAAAAGAGATAAACTGATAAATGAAATTATAGAAATTGAGCTTGATATGTTTAAAAAAGTCAACTCAACTATTGTATCTCCATGTCAAGAATACCTGAAAACTTTCAAAATGATGAGGTGGATGTCCCATTCTGTAATTCCAGATAAAATTTTAGCTTCTTATCTAGAAGATCTCAAAAATGGAAGAAAAGATGGAAGAAATTTTATGCGTGAAAAATATGCAAAAATGGAAGGACAGATTCCGCATTTAAATAACAGCAAATATCTAGAACCCATAGTAGAGATTGAATCTTTATGGATGAATGAAGTTACTGAAAAATATCCAAAAATATTCAAGTCCAGAAAAGATGGATTTAGAACCTATATATCCTGTGAACTTGAAACTTTATCTCAGAATACACTTAAAATGCTTTATGAATTTACAATGGAGGTAAAAAAAGAAAACAGAAATCTTGTTGATGAGCGTTATAAAAATCTGTTCAATAAGCTGGGCAAGACATTAGAATGACTGAGAGGATTGCTTAGAAAAAAAAGAACAAAAATGAATAGAAAACTGACCATTAGATATTTTTAAATTAAAACCTTGATTGAGCGATTTTCAAGTTTGCTGCATATAACGGCAAATTATATCAGACTATGCTTTTGTTGTGCGTAATGCAATTTAATACATAAAAGGCAGCAAAATTGAAAAGCTCACAGGGTTTCATATTTGTAAATATAATAGACTTAATTCATTAAAATTTTTTAAATTTTGAATGAAGCAAAAAAGAGTTTTTTAGTTTTAAATAAAATCTAAATTGACAAAATGACCAAATATGTTTTATAGTTTCATGAAAAGTTTGGCTTAACCAAAATTTTATCTTTTTTAATAAAAAGATAAAAAACATTAAACTTTTTTAAAGACTTATCTGCTTTTTTCAATTCTTATTTTTAAAAAACAGATTTAATCTTCCTCCTTCCCGGTCAGATATCCCCCTGACCGGGGATCCCTTTTTTTGTTATTAACAGTTTATTAAAGCAGTTCATATTTCTTTATTGATTGCATAGAACATTGTTCTGAAGTATTATTGCACAATTAGACCTTGATACAAATTTTAAAATCAGGGAGAAAACATGACTTTAAAAGATTATGCAGAAAATTTAGGACTTGATGAAGAAGAATTCAAGGAACTTACACAACTTTTTATTGACACCACAAAAAAAGATCTTGAAAAATTAAAAAAAGCTCTTAAAAATCAAGATTTTAAGTCAGCAAAGGAAGCTTCTCATTCCATAAAGGGAGCATCCGGCAATCTTGGTTTTATGGAAATATTTGAACTTGCTTCCAAATGTGAAAAAGCTTCTGAAGAAAATAATTTTGAATTAATTTCAAATGATATCAGCAAGATTGAAACTCTTACAATTAAGCTTAATGAGCTGCTTTAGCCAATGAATGACAATTCAGGCTATAAAATACTTGCAGTAGATGACAGTCCTATAAACTTAGGCATAATAAATTCTGTTCTTTCAAAGGAAGACTATATTGTATTTACTGCTGAAAACGGCCCAAAAGCACGTGAAATTGCTGAAAAAGAAATACCTGACCTGATTTTGCTGGATATAATGATGCCTGATGAAGACGGATTTGAAGTAATTACCCAGCTTAAAACAAATCCCAAAACATCTGGAATTGCTGTAATTTTTTTAACAGGGGTAAGTGAAATTGATTCAAAGGTGAAGGGTTTCAGTCTTGGTGCTGTAGACTATATTCTAAAACCTTTTCACCCAAAGGAAGTACTTGCAAGGGTACAGATACATTTGAAACTTTCAGCTGCAACAAATTCCCTTGTAAAAGCTCAGGCAGAAAAGCTTAAACAAGTCAAAAAAGCACAAAAACAGCTTTTGATTTTACCTGAAAGCCTTCCAGAAGCAAATTTTGGAGTCAGTTTCAATGCTCTTGACGAGGCAGGCGGAGATTTTTATGATGTTTTGCCTGTCTCTCAAAATATTTTCGGGTATTGTGTTGCTGATTTTTCAGGCCACGACATAAGCACAAGCTATCTTACAGCCTCAATGAAAGCTCTTTTAAAACAAAACTGCACCCATCTTTATCAGCCCCAGGAAAGCTTGAAAATGATAAATGAGGTTCTTGTTGAAATTCTTCCAGACGGTAAATACCTGACATGTGTTTATGCAAGACTTAACAGAAGAAGCAGGCAGCTCACAATCATAAGTGCAGCACATCCTCCGGCACTTTTTATGCCAAAAAACGGAGAGCCAAAATTCATTAAACTTGACGGAGATATTTTAGGAATGTTCAAAGATGCTGTTTTTGGAACAAAAACCATACAGGTAAACAGCAAAGACAGAATTTTTCTTTATTCAGACGGTCTTATTGAAAAATCAAATTCTGTCTGGACAAACGGTCTTGACGAACTTCTTAAATTTTCAAGACAAGCACAAGATTATCCTATTTCAGAAGCTCCAGAAGTTATAAAAAATCTTATGTTTAAAAACCTTAAAGGCCCTGAAGACGACGTTGTAATTGTTGGAATTGAAGTTTAATCCTTAAAAATAAAGAGAGGATTAATGACCAGACTGCACTTTTTCAATTTTTCCAGAGAAGATAACAAAATAATTATTACAATGGATTCTAGCTTGGAAAACATTGATAAAGCAGCCCTTTTTACAAAAAATTTTTTGCTTGAAAAAAATCTGGCTAACCTTTCTTTTTCAACATGTCTGGTTTTGCGTGAAGCACTTACAAATGCTGTAAGGCATGCCAATAAATATGACCTTTCCAAAAAAATTTTTTTCCTTGTTCAGGTAAAAGAAAACGAAATTAAAATAACCATAGAAGATCAGGGTGCAGGTTTTGACTGGAGAAAAGCTCTGAAAAAAAGACCTCTTATTAAATCAGACCATGGAAGGGGATTTGAAATCATGAAAACTTATTTTACCTCTGTTGAATTTAATGAAAAAGGTACTATCATTTCATTAACAAAAAAGTTTTAAATCAAAACAGGGTTTTAATTTTTTAATCCAAATGCTCTTGTAAATTAAAAGTGTCCCGGATTAAAATCTGACTTTCCCTCTTAATACAGCAGGCGGCCTTATGTTTAAAAAAGATTTTGATTTCAACAATATAATTTACCGGTCTGCAGACTTTTTAAACCTGTCAACAGAAACCCAGCTTTTTTTCAGGCTGTTGAACCCAATACCAGGGGATTCAATACTTTCAATAGGTGCAAACTCCCATGAAATTTTAAAAGCATGCCTAGAGATAAACCTTGATTTAAGTCTTACAGATCCTGATAAATTAAAACTTCAAATTGCACAAAGGGAATTTTCCCACAAAATTTCATACTATCAAAGTGAGGCAGAAAATCTTCCTTTTGATGACAACAGTTTTGAATATTCCTTTTTCTTTAACTCCCTTGGATATACAAAAAATCCTGTAAAAGCACTTGAAGAGTCTTTTCGTGTCACAAAAAACTATGTTTTCATAGGTGTAATCAACAGATTTGCAATCAAAGGTGTACAAAAAACAATAAAGGATTTTTTATTTCCTGAGTCCCATAAATTAAAACTTTTCAGTGTTTTTGAAATAAAGCAGATAATAAAAGATCTTTTAGGTGATGTTCCTGTAAAATGGAGAACTGTTTCAACATTTGATCTTACCGGAAGTCCGATTTTAAAATATATCGGCTATTCAGACCTTATCCAGAAAAGTCCCTTTGGTAACTTTGCAGGAATTTGTGTATGCTTAAAACCAAGATTTCGCTTAAAACCACTTAACCTTAAAATAAAAAACCCTATGATAAAACCTGTAAATGCAATTCCTCAGAGGTGTGCACAATGGGAAACAAATTATATAAAAAAATAGACAGCAATAAATCAATCTGTCTTTTGTGCAGTCATTTTTGTGTACTTAAAGAAAATGAAAAAGGAAAGTGCGGTGTAAGGCAAAATATTTCAGGTGAAATTGTTTCGCTTGTTAAAAATAAAATTGCTGCAAAAGCTCTTGATCCAATAGAAAAAAAACCGCTTTTTCATGTTCTTCCGGGAAGTTTTTCATATTCCATAGGAACTCCGGGATGTAATTTCACCTGTAAATTCTGCCAGAATGACTCACTTTCCCAGTCACCTTCAGTTTTAAATCAAATTGAGGGATATGAAGTTTTACCGGAAAACCTTGTAAAGGAAGCACTTTTAAACAATGCAAAGTCAATAAGCTATACATATTCAGAACCTACTGTTTTTTTTGAACTTATGAAAGATACAGCTCTTATTGCAAAGAAAAAAGGCCTTTTAAACATTATGGTTTCAAACGGTTTTATTTCAAAGCAGGGTTTTGATGAAATAAAAGAATTTATTGATGCTGCAAATATTGACCTTAAGTCCTTTAATAATGATTTTTATGAAAAAATCTGCGGAGGGAAATTAAAGCCTGTACTTAAAACCTTAAAAAGAATGAAAAAAGCAGGTATTTTTCTTGAGGTTACAACCCTTTTAATTTCAGGTAAAAATGACAGCAAAGAAGAAATAGAACAAATTGCCCAATTTATAAATAATGAGCTTGGAAAAGACACTCCCTGGCATATTTCAGCTTTTCATCCTTGTTTTAAAATGACAGATGTAAAAAGAACTTCTGCTGATACAATTCACAAAGCAATTGAAATCGGACAAAACCACGGACTTAATTATATTTATTCAGGAAATATTTTCGGAGATGATTTTGAATCAACAATTTGTCCTGAATGTAAAAACAAAGTTATTGAAAGAAAAGGGTTTTATGTTATAGAAAACCGGATAAAAAACGGTAAATGCATGAAATGCGGCTATAACATAAACGGAATTTTTGAATGAAAAAATATATTTCTGCACTAAAAACTTACGGGGAAATGATTAAGATTTCCCATACAATTTTTGCTCTTCCCTTTGCTCTTTCAGCTGTTGTGCTTGCATCAAGATACACAGACATAACACTTTATCAGATTTTTTTTATTATTCTTGCAATGACAGGTGCAAGATCTGCTGCAATGGGATTTAACAGAATAGCTGATAAAAAAATTGATAAATTCAATCCAAGAACCAGCCAAAGAGAAATACCTTCAGGTAAAATAAGCTTAAAATCTGCCTGGTTTTTTGTTTTATTTTCATCAGCTCTTTTTATATTTTCAGCTTTTATGCTTGGAAAACTTTGCTTTTATCTTTCTTTTCCGGTTCTTTTTATACTTTTGTTTTATTCATACACAAAAAGATTTACAAGCCTTGCCCATATTTATCTTGGTTTTGCAATTTCACTTGCACCTCTTGGTGCTTTTATTGCTCTTACAAATTCTGTTAATTTTGGGATAATAATTTTATCTCTTACACTTCTTACTTATATTTCAGGGTTTGATATTTTATATTCATGCCAGGATCTTTTTTTTGACAAGGAAAACAATCTTTTTTCAATTCCTGCAAAACTTGGAGAAAAAAAAGCATTTTTTATTTCTGATATTTTGCATTTAATTACTTTTATCTGTCTTGTATCTTTGTATTTTATTTTTTCCATGAATTATATTTTTCTCATGTGTGTCATTTTGACAGGGATTCTTCTTATAATTGAGCATATTGTTGTAAGGCCGGGCAAAATTGAAAAAATTGACCTTGCTTTTTTCAATATAAACAGTGTGGTTTCAATAACCCTATTTCTTGGATTTTTTCTTGATGAACTCTTTTTCAGATGGTTTTAGAAAAAAATTTGTAATTGCATGCACTGGAGCTTCAGGTGTTATTTATTTTTCAAGGCTTGTAAAGGTGCTTTTAAAAACTGATGCAGACCTTCATTTAATTGTTTCAGATTCTGGAAAACAGGTACTTTGTCATGAAACAGATTATGAAAACGGTCCGATAATTGATTTAATTTTAAAAAATAAAAAAGAATCTGAAGTTAAGGCAAAAATTTTTATTCATAATGATAATGATTTTTTCTCTCCACCTGCAAGCGGTTCTTTTTTTCACAATGGAATGGTAATTGTACCCTGCTCAATGAAAACTCTTGGCTCAATTGCATCTGGAATTGCAGACTCACTTATTACAAGAAGTGCCGATGTATGCTTAAAGGAAAAAAGAAAACTTATTTTAGTGCCAAGGGAAACCCCTTTCAACAGAATTCACCTTGAAAACATGATAAGAGTTAACGATGCAGGAGCTGTTGTTATGCCTGCATCACCTTCTTTTTATGCTCATCCTTCAACAATTGAAAATTTAACAGATTCAATTGTATCAAAAATATTAAATCATCTTGGAGTTGAAAATAGTCTTATTCCTCAGTGGGGGCAAATTTAAAACTCTTCTGTAAAATATTCCATTGAAGTTTTTTTAAGCTCTTTTGTGCTGTACAAAATATCAAAATTTTTAATTTTTGCTTTTTCAGACATTTTTGCTACTTTTTCTACGCAGTCATCCTTGCTTTTTGCATGAACCATTGTGTAAAGATTAAAAGGCCATTCAGGTTTTGGATCTCTTCTGTAGCAATGGGAAACAAAAGGAAAGTCTGCCATGAGTTTTCCTGTTTCATGGATTTTATCTTCAGAAACATTCCAGGCTACCATTGCATTGGTTGAGTATCCTGACTTCTGATGCCTTAATGTGGCACCAAATCTTCTTATAATTTTTTTGTCATTAAGACTTTTTAATGCCTCAATAAATTCATCTTCTGAAATACCTGCTTTTTTCGCTAATATTTCGTAAGGATTTTTTTCTATTGGAATATCTCCCTGGATAAGAGCTACAACCTTTTTTTCATTATCACTTAGCATAGGCTAATCTTCTTCTCTTTCTTTTCCAAGTATGCAGGAAATTATATAAAAACCAAATCTTATTGCAGGTATCATGGAATACCAGCCGTACCAGCCGAGTCTTTCAAATGACGGTTTAAAATAATATATAATCTCTTTTGTTTCAATATCCCTGTCCCAAAAATTTAATTCTTCTATATTATCCATTCCCCATTTGAACCAGACATCCATCATTGAAAGTGCAGGATTAAAAAAACTCGAATAGGCCTGAGCAGGGGTTACTGCATCAAAAAAGAAATTTGCTCCGCTAAAACTTTTTTTTAATTTTTTTACAAGTTCTATTACTGCTGATTTAGGAAAATAAAACAAAAAACCTTCTGCAATTAAAAGAACCGGCCTGTTTTCATTGTTGTTGATTTTTTCCGGCCATTTCATGTCAAAGGCAGAAGCATCAATAAATTTATATCTTTCAGTTTCGTCAAAAATTTCTTTTCTTGTTTCAATTATTTCAGGGAGATCAAGTTCATACCAGATGATTTTTTCATTATCCATTCTGAAAAATCTTGTATCAAGTCCTGCACCAATATTTATCACAATGGAATCAGGATTGTTTTCAATAAACCTTTTTACAAGACTGTCAAAGGAACTTTCCCTCATTATGGTGGCAGTCTGAATAATATTAAAACCGTCCATTCTTTCAAAATCATAATCAATATTTTTTATTATTTCAGCTGCTTTTTCATCAACAAAAATTGCATCTTTTTTTTGAGATTCAACTGCCCTGAAATAAAGCGGAAGCAAAAGGCTTTTGGAAATATTGTTCCATTTTGATATATCTGCCAATTTTTTTTCCTTAATTTTAAAGTTGGACAATAATTTAAAACTAAACCTTGATTGAGCGATTTTCAAATTTGCTGCATATAAACTATACTTTTGCTATACATGATGCAATTTAACGCCGCAAATCCGACAAATTTGGAAAATCCGCAGGGTTTCATATTTTAAATATAATAAGCTAAAAATATGAAACGCTCCATTCATGTATAAATAAACCCTTTTTACAGCTGCATTAAAAGAAAAATTTGATTAAATCATGGAGAAAACATTGAAAAAACTTTTATATTACAGTGATTAATATATAATGATTTATTATCTTTTACAAGAACACCTGCAAAGCAATATCAAATTATATCCAGACTCAGCACTTCAAAAAATTTAAGGAGGGTTTATGCACAAAAAGCCAATCAAAAGAAAACCTGAAAACGAATCAAAGTTTGATGAAGGTTTAAAATATTTTACAGATTCAAATGAATCGTTAGATCAGATCAAGGAGTCTGCACGCCATATGGACAGGGTTTTCAGAAAAAAAATGTCAGACATGATCGGCCCTGTTGATATTCCTGCTTTTGCAAGGTCTTTTTACGACGGACTTATTCATCTTGCATGGAGTCCAGGAACAAGATTCAACAAGTATCTCGACCTTATGAAACTTACCTGGGATCTTTACTATGCCTTTGTTTCAGAAGGAGAAAATGTTCCAAAGGATAGAAGATTCAGACATGAAATGTGGAAAGAACATCCATTTACAGATTATAAAAATTTTTTTCTTACAATTGAACCATTTATCCAGAATTTTTTCTCAGATATCCAGGGAGTTCAAAAACAGTCAAAACTACTTATGGAATTCTGGCTTAAGCAGATTACAGCCATGACAAATCCAATAAATTTTCCTGTTACAAACCCTGAAGTAATTGAAAAAACAATCCAGGAAAACGGAAGCAACCTTATTAAGGGATTTGCAGCATTTCTTGAAGACATAAAAACTGAAGGCGGAATAAAAATAAGACATTCCAAGGATGAATATCATAAGGTAGGAGAAACACTTGCTACAACAAAAGGAAAAGTTGTCTATAGAAACGAGCTTATAGAACTTATCCAGTATGAACCTCAAACTGAAAAAGTAAGTTCTACTCCAATCCTTCTTGTTCCTGCCTGGATAAATAAATATTATATTTTTGATTTAAGCCATAACAATTCAATGGCTGCATATCTTGTCAAGCAGGGATTCACTGTTTTTGTAATTTCATGGAAAAACATAAACAGCAGAGATTATGCAGATTACGGGATAATTGAATATACTGGAAAAGGCATTATTGAACCAATTGAAGTAATTAAAAAAATGATTTCAGCAGAAAATGTTCATCTTACAGGATACTGCATGGGAGCAATTCTTTGCACAGTTGCAGCAGCTTATCTCAAGGGAAAAGGAGATTCTTCAATTAAAACTCTTTCCTTTTTTGCTGCACAAATAGACTTTTCAGATGCAGGCGAGCTTAAAAGCTTTATTGATGAAAGTCAGATTGCATTTTTAGACGACCTGATGGTTGACAATGGTTTCCTTGACAAAGCCAATATGGGCAATACTTTCAGCCTTCTTAAACCAAGGGATCTTTTCTGGAATTATTTGATTGACACATATTTCCTTGCAAAAGAACCTTTTAATTTTGACTTCCTTTACTGGAACGATGACGGAACAAGAATGCCTAGAAAACTACATATTGATATTTTAAAAAGACTTTATCTTGAAGATGAGCTTACAGAAGGCAAGTTTATAATGGGTGGAAGAAGTCTTGATTTAAGGGATATTGACATGGATCTTTATTCAGTTGGAACAGAAAAAGATCATATTGCACCATGGAGATCTGTTTACAGAATTCCGCATTTTATAACATCTCCCATTAAATTTGTATTAGCTACAAGCGGTCATATTGCCGGAGTTATAAATCCGCCAGATGACAACAAAGGCAAATACTTTATAGACGGAACCCTTGGCAAAGGAGCCGACCACTGGCTTGCTACTGCAAAAATCCACGATGGAAGCTGGTGGCCTGACTGGGTCATGTGGCTCAAAAAAAGGTCCGGTGAAGATATTCCTGCACCAAAATGTCCTGTATCAAAGGAATATGATCTTGGAAATGCTCCTGGAACTTATGTTTTTGAAAAATAAATAATTTTTTATTCACCGCATTTTTTATAGTAATTGAGCCAAAACTAAAATTTTGGTTCAGCAACTAAATAGTGATTGGCCGAAAACGAGAATTTTTTGCTCAGTTCAAGGAAGATGAAAAATTTAACCACAGGAATACATGGAGTATTTTGAGGATTAAATTTTGAATCTGACGCAGAAATGGGCAAAAAAGGCCGTTTTCGTTCAGCAACTAAATAATCCAAAAAAGATTTAAAATGCGGTGAATTTATTTTGGATTAAAAAAATCATTGCCACAATTAAATTTTCTATAAAATAAAATTGTTATATTTCAAAATATAATCTTCCAGAATTTTCTAACTTTGACAGGTACTTTTCAACAATAGCTTTTTTAAACTCTTCTGAGTACTTTACATAGCCTACCATTTTGCTTGCTTTCTGCCTCCTGGATTAATTGTCGGTTTTTTAGTTCTTGTTGACAACTATCCTGACACAGGAGGGTAATAGCTGAACGAAAAACAGTCGTTTTTGTCCATTCTAAATTCAGATTCAAAATTTAATCCTCAAAAGACTCAATGTATCCTAAAGGTTAAATTTTTCATATCCCTTGAAGGAAACAAAATTCTCGTTTTCCGACAATCACTAATTTAAAAATATGAAACGCTCACTTTAGATTGAACTAAACAAAAAATTATAGTTCTTAGTCAATGAGAACTTAAAAAAATATATATAAAAAAAATTTTTTTTGATAAGTAATTTAAAAATAATAGGCCCTGCAGGATTTTCAAATTTAACGCACCGTTTGCGTTAAATTGGATCAAAAACAGTATTGTTATGTCCTGATGCAATTGTCTTGTATATGCAGCAAACCTGAAAATTGCTCAATTTAGGTTTAAATCTGCATAAAAAATAAGCAAGCCATGGTCTTTGTAATTAAAAATAAAATAAACATAAGGAGTTAAAATGTCCGCCTCTAAAAAAATCAGTTTCACAAAAACACTTCAATTCTCACTTAGTTCAATTATTCTTCTGATTACACTTATTGTTCTTTCAGGTTTTGCAGGGTTGGAGTATTTTAAAACAAAAAATCAAATGGTATCAGAATTACAAATTCTTTCAGAGAACACAGCATTGAGGATGTCAAAATATCTTGCAAGCCCCATGTGGGCAGTTGAGAAGGAGCTTATTGAATCGTTTATTGAAGCTGAAATGCTTAATCCCGATATATTTGGAATTATAGTATATGAAAGCAACGGCAGGGCAGTAATTACTGCAAAAGGCAGGGATAAAAACTGGAATGTTTATGAAACACAAGACCTGTTCCAAAACTCAAACACTCCTAAAACCCAAATTTTTTCAAATAAAAAAGATATTTTTATGCCAGAAGTAAAAAAACAAAGTCTTGGTACAGTAGAAGTTTTTGTAACACAGCAATTTATAAAACAAAAACTCAATAAATTTTTAGCCACAAATTTAATTGCGATGATTGCACTTATACTTGTTCTTACTTTTGCAATTTTTATGAGCATCAGAAAACTCCTATTGACCCCCCTTGAAAAACTAATTGATGTAACCGAAAAAATGAGCATAGGAAACCTTAAGACACCAATTGATATAAAATCAAAAAATGAAATAGGCGTTCTTGCTGCAAGTATAGAGAGAATGAGACAAAGCATGATATTGGCATTCAAAAAACTAAGCAGCAAATCCAAGTAATTTTAAGGGGAAAAAGGAAAACCTATGAAAAAAATATTAATTCTTATTTTTATCATTTCAGCTGTATACTCACAGGCCTTTGCTCAAAAACCTGTTGTTACGCTGGCAAACGGAGAATGGGAGCCATATCTTTCCAAAAATCTTGTCCATCAAGGTTTTGCTTCCCATGTTGTATCAAGGGCATTTGAAATATCTGGTATTGATGTTCAATATAAATGGTATGACTCATTTTGGAAAAGAGCATATAAAGATGCTAAGGACGGAGTAGTCAACGGCTCCCTTGTGTGGTCAAAAAAACCTGAAAGAGAAATTGAAATGTTTTTTTCAGATCCGGTTTTTGAAGGTAAAAGAGATGTTTTCTTTTATCTCAAAAAAAATCCATTCTCGTGGGATTCCATTGACGATCTTAAAGGAAAAATCTTTGGAGGAACTATTGGCTACAACTATGGAGAATCATTTGAAGATGCTGAAAAACAAGGTTTTTTCAAAGTAGTGAGAATTAAAAATGATGTCTTAAATTTTAAAGCTCTTCTTCTAGGAAGAATGGATGCCTTCATAGCAGGAGAAAAAGCAGGATATAAAGCATTAAACGAAAACTTCTCCAAAAGAGAAATAGAACAGGTAACACATCACAAAAAACCAATAAGAGTTTCAACATATCATCTTATTTTAAGCAGGCAGATTCTAGAAAACAGAGATCTGATTAAAGCTTTTAATTACGGTCTTCAGGAACTAAAAAAATCAGGTGAGTATGACGAAATGCTTAAAAATTTTGAAAAAGGCTTTTATTCAGAGAAAAAATCATAAAGTTCAAATAAAACCTCTTTAACCAAAAAGTCTGTCTTGATTATTTGTAGTTCACAAAACATAGATTAAATTGCATCAGGCTCTATTTTAATGCCTGATGCAATTTAACAAAATAAATACCTGTTCTAAAAACATCAAGTATTCATCAATTTTTGATCTTTGATTTCATGAAACATAATTTATACTTTTTATTAAGTTAAACATTGGCCCTGTGGTTCAGGTTAAAATATCACCAGACAGGGCCATGTCAAGAAAACTTAATTTTTTTGAAAGGATTATAGAATAAAATCAATTCAGGTCTTTGCCCGTTGAACGCATGCACAATAATCCCGTTCAATATACATGAGAAGTTTCTGAGCTACCGGGTCATAAAGTTTAATCAGGCTGAAATCCACCGGCCTGATAGTCATGCAATAGGCAAGGTCAATTTTATCAAGTGACCGCATTGACAATCCGCAGAACACGAAGTTCAGATCATTCAGCTTTTTTTCCATATTAAAAGGCAGAGGCGCTGATGCAGGAATCGCTAATTTTATACTTTCAATCCCTGAGGCAATTTCTGTAAGCACTGTTTTAGTCAACACGGAAAACCAATCCTGCCCAACTGCTTCAAAAACAATTGTTGTAAATCCGGCAATATCAGTCCTTGCAACAGCCACCTGTGACTGAAGATTTTCCGGTTCTAAAAATTCAGCCAGAATGCAAGGATTTTTTCCAGTATAAGCCAGCAGTTCATCTATAATATCACGGTGTTTCCCATCAGTAATGTAAAGAGTTCCAATCTTCACCTCCTGATTCAGATGATAAACATAAAGCCCAGCTTCACGTCCGCCTGATTGATGCTCAATACCAATAAACTCAGGCTTTGAAACCATATTAAGGAATATCATAAACGGTTTAAAACCATACCCTACTTTAGCCAGACTTTTCTGGGAACGGACATGGCTGGTTACGGCAGAAGCCACAAAAAAATCACAATGATAAGGATTGTTCCTGATATAAGCTTCAACTCCACCCACAATCAGGCCGATAGCATCGCCGCTTCGATACTCCGGTGCTATCATAGCGGCTCCGACTTCTCCGCAAAGATGGTCCTCATCCATATATTTTATGGCATAGGCACCAATTACCTTAAGATCACATTCAGTGACCATAATATCGTAGATTTTTTGACTAATATATTTTTCCAGAAGATCCCTGTCATAAAAATCAGGAAACACATAAGAATACCTATAGGTCATATATGCAAGATCGATTAAAGCCGGGATATCGTCAACAGTTGCCGGCCGGATATGTTTTTCTCCTGAAGCCTTATTTTTTCGGGCAGGGCTCTTTTCCATTCCATCCTTTGTGCCGGCAACAAATACTAAATTATCCAAATATTTTTCAAACTGGATAAGCCAGCCAGACCCGAGTTTATTTACAAAAACAAATCTGTCTGAAAGCCCCTGAACAACCTTATACCAGAGACCTGCTTCCGATGTTTTATCCAAAACATCAAACAAAGGTATCATGCTTTCATGAATAGGCGGCCCAATATCAGTAATATCAACACAGATTTTTTTATCAGAAGTCACTTTGAATAAAATTTCAATATGAGCCGCCATCCGGGAATCCAAATACTTATCAATAATAAAAGCCAGACATTCCTCTATGAGCAAAGTAACCTGAGATATTTCTTTTTTGTCTGCTCCGGCAAGCCTGCTTAGATTTTCAATAAAGTTCTGGGCAGTTCTGATGAAACGTTTATCATAATTAATTTTAATAAGTGAAGAGAAGATCAGATCATTGTCAATTTCATCCATGGATTCACCTTTTCGTTCAATGGGGTAGTCTTTTATCTTAATTTATTCGATTCATAATGAAAAAAGCACTATCCTCCAAAACAAATCCCATTCCTTGTAAGGTTAACGCCAGGAATCGCCAAAAAAAGATCAAATGATGCTATACTGATCCAAATATTCAGTCAAGTTTTCACTTATCCAAACATCACTCGTTACTTTACTTGCTGAAACTTAAACTGAGAAGTTTGCAGCACCTGAAGCCTTAAATCAAACCACAAACACCAGATTACAGACTAAGGATTATCAAAGTTTTTTCATATACAGGGCTCTTCTTAAAAACTCTGCCCCGCGATCAGGAAAATCTGTAAAAACTCCGTCAACATCAGCTTTAAAAAGAAAAATATCCAGCATATCCTCAAAGCTTGCTGCGTATTCAGGAATTCGTCCGTTATCAAGTCTGAATGTGTAAGGATGGACTTCCATACCGTTTGAGTGTGCTTCTTTAACCATATCTGTAATTATAAGGTTTGTTCCAGTAGATCCGTCTTTTACTATCATTGGCTTCCATGGGCCGATACCATCTGCATAGCTTGAAATTTCAGCCATTGCACCTTTTTCAAACATCCAGTCATAATTGTATGGCACAGCTTTTCCATTTACATATTCCATGGTTTCGTTCCAGTCGGTTTCTGCAATGAGCTGAACAAGTTTTACATTTACTCCTGTTTGGGGAAAAATTTTATTCTTTATTATTTTAAGCTCGTTTGGATCAAAGCATTGAAGATAAATAAGATCGTTTTTCGAAGTATAGCCGTATTCCTTCAGGACGTTTATCACTGCAAGGCTTATATCTTTGCCTTCATGTCTGTGAAACCAGGGGGACTTGATTTCCGGATAGATTCCCACATTTCTTCCAGTTGATGAATTAAGTCCCTGAATCAGCTCAATTTCCTCATCAAATGTGCTTACCTCAAAACTCGATTTCCAAAGAGGGAATCTTTTGGGAAAATTAGGTTTTTTCTTGTTGTTTTCCAAAGAAAATCCTTCTGTCATTTTAAGCTTTTTTATTTCATCAAGGGTAAAATCTATAACATAGTATCTTCCGTCTTTTCTTTTTCTTGATGGAAAAACTTCTGCAACATCTGTAACCCTGTCAAGATAATGATCGTGGAGAACAACAAGCCTGTTATCCTTTGTCATAACAAGATCCTGCTCAATATAATCCGCTCCCATTGCATAGGCCATTGCCTTTGCCTCAAGACTGTGTTCAGGAAGATATCCGCATGCACCTCTGTGTGCTATTATTATCTTTTTTCCTGATGCAGATGAAAAGGAAACAAACCCGGGCAAAACAAGAACCATCAATAACAGTGCAATAATTGTTTTTTTCATTTTTTCCTCGCTGATTAATTTTAATTGAAATCCTGAAAAATAATATAACGGCAATATGGGAATTTAATTAGGCAACTATTTTATTTTAATAAAAAACAGATCTTCTGATTTGACGAATACTGCTTTTACTTATCAGGACAGTCAATTGTCATTGGAATCAGACATCCTCGGACAACCGTGCTAAAGCATATTTTCCATCTTTTAACCATAATATTTTCAATTAAGAACCAGAACAATTCTTCATAAATTCTTTTAAAAACTAAAAACTGATTCCCAGTCAAACCCACAGGAATCTTCATACCATTGGGGCCACTCAGAACACCACCCAGGCTGCATGACATTCTTAACCCTGTCCAGACAGGGCTGATATGGTTTTATGTCAATAACAGGCGAGCCATTTTCAGCATCAATCCATGGAAGTTCAATAATACCTTTATCCTGATCCACACTTATAACGGCTGCTGTTGTTATTAAAACAGGGTTTGGACGAATTTCAGACCTGGTAGCAAAGATGCCTAATGTATCAGGACTTTTTTTATATGGCTTTTCTACAATAAGCCTATCTCTTTTTTCAAGTGTATCAGAACGGTTTGCCCACCAGACAATATTAATATGACTGAAACCTTCTATCGCCTTCAAAGCTTTTTTATATTTTTCCTTTACGGATAAATAAAAACGGCCTTCCTTAATTTCGATATTTCCGATGGGGTTGAGTTTGATTTCTGATGACATTTTTTTCTCCATTTATATTTTATTGGTTGATGATAAACCAATATAGGATCAAAAAATCAGAAAATCTTTTCACTTCATGCTTTCCATTTGTCCAAACGTGCTGTTTTTAATTTACAACTTTTGTCCTGCAGCTGAATTAGTTCTGGCCTTTTTTAGAAATTCAGTAATAAAAATTGACTTTAAAGATAGAAGGATCTAATTAAAATAGCACTATAAAATAAGGTAGCTGACAAAATGCATTACTTAATCCATAAACGAAGACTGTTTTTTTATCCATGTCTGAATTAGATTCAAAATGCATCCTAAAAAAAGTAAAAACACAATGGAAACTAACATTTTTTGCACCCAAAGAAAAAAAGAATACCTGCTTACTGAGATAAAACTCAAAAATGGTATTACAATTAATATAAAAAAATTTGATGCCGATGTAAAATTTTCAAAAAAATTTGAATTCAATGCTTCAATGGTTTCATTTTATTTTTGCTTTTCAGGAATTGAAAAAACAATGATTTGCGGCTCAAAAAACGATGTTATGATAAGCCGCGGCAAATGTGGTATTTTTGCTGCAGGGGATGGTATTAAAGGTTCTCTTGAAATTTCAGATTACAGTCCTTTCCAAATTGTGTCTCTTCACATCAGTCCGTTAAATTTAAAAATTATTGCAGGTAAAGCCTTTGAACTTATGCCCAGGAAATTAAGAGAAGTTATAAATGAAGAAAACGGCTGTTTTTTTAATAAAAACTTGTGTATGAATCCAACAGCAAAGGTTGCAGTAGGTCAGATAATCAACTGTAATCTTGAAGGACCACTTAAAGAATTATACTGCGAAGGAAAATCCCTGGAAGTAATTTCTTGTATTCTCGACCAGTTCAGAGGTGAATGCATTAAATATAATTTTTTCTATAAAGATGAAATTGAAAGAATTTATTATGCAAAAGAACTTCTTCTAAAAGATCTCACAAACCCGCCTTCTCTAATGGATCTTGCAAGATCTGCAGGAATGCACCACTCAAAATTAAATAAAGGTTTCAGGGAAAAATTTGGAAAAACCGTTTTTGGCTATCTTACAGAGGCAAGGCTTGAAAAAGCAAGACAATATCTTGAAAAAGGGGATATGAACTGCACTGAAGCAGCCTTTTCAGTAGGATATTCAAGTTTGAGTCATTTTGCAAAAGCATTCAAGGAACAATATTATGTAAGTCCAAGCTCATTCATGAAAAAAATAGTTCAATAAAATTTATCATTTAGCGTTATAAAAATGTCAGCCGCCGTTAGCACAAATAATCACAATGCCTTATGGAAATATAATCAGTATTTAATAAATGATTTTATTGAGGAGGCTTTTGTAATGCAGGGGTTTAAAACAATTTTTAGAAAATCTGTTTTTATTTTGTTTGTAACTTTTATTTTTTCAGCTGTAGAGGCTCAGGAAAACAAAAGAATAAAAGATGAAGAAAATCTTGTGGTTACAGCACAGAAAACCGAAGAAAATATTCAGGATGTCCCAATTTCCATGACTGTTTTTGATGAGTTTTCAATAGATGATATAGGCATAGAAAAAATAGAAGATATTGCAGCCTATACTCCAAACCTCATGATGTTTGGCTATGGAGGCGATGGCAGCCTTTCAACCTCCATAAGAGGTGTCTACACAGATATAATGTCTCCAACAGTTCCGGTTGGAATATATGTGGACGGAATTCCCATACTTAATGCACAGTCAATGAATGAACTTGTAAATAATATTGAAAGAATCGAGGTCTTAAAAGGCCCACAGGGGACTCTATATGGAAAGAATACAGAAACTGGCGTTATAAATATAATTACAAAACAGCCCGGAAATGAATTAAAAGGAAAAGTAGATTTAGAGTTTGGTGAAGACAATAAAAGACAATATAAATTCAATGCCGAAGGCCCAATTATCAAGGATAAATTTTTTGCTTCTATTTCAGGGGTTCATTATGAAAAAGATGGAATAATGGAAGACAGTCTGACAGGAGAAAGGCTTGATGACAGAAAGCATAACTCCGGAAAACTGACCTTAAGATATGTTCCAAACAATAATCTTGAAGTATCTTTTATAAATTCAGTTACAAAGCGAGATGACCAAGCACAGAAAGCAAGCCTTAAAACCCAGTCAAAAAATCAGGTCTCATTGGATCTTAATTCATATGATAAAGGTGAAACACTTAATTCTGCACTTAAAGTTAAATATGATTTTTCTGAAAAAGCTTATCTTGAGAGCGTGACAATACGCAGGGAGTTCAAAGATAAAAATGCCAAAGACTGGGATTTTTCAAGAGGCCCTGTGCAATTTCATGTGAACTTTGATGACACTCACACAACCATAGCACAGGAACTCAGATATCACCGGAAATTAAACAATGGAAGGACAGATTTGCTTTTTGGACTATATGGAGAAGATTATGAGCACAAAAACAGAGTTATGCAAAGCAAGGCAATGCCTTTTAATGGAGAAATCATATCCATGGAAACTCCCATTAAAGATGACTACAATGACAGATCCTTTGGAATTTTTACACATTTGACATACGGCTTTACAGACGCTTTCAGAATTCTTGGCGGAATAAGATATGACCGTGAGAAAAAAGAATTTGAAGATCTTCTTACAAAAAAAACCATGGATCAGGATTTTAATGAGGTCTCACCCAAGCTGTCTTTAGAATATGACTTTAAAGCCAATATCATGGGGTTTGCAACCATTGCCAAAGGGTACAGAGGCGGAGGCTTTAACAAGGCTCTCCCAGACGGTTATGAAGATAAAAAAACATTTGATGAAGAAACCCTTATTTCTTATGAAGCAGGCATTAAAACCTCGTTTGCAGACGAAAGACTAATATTTAACGGCAGTTTTTACTACATGACTATAGATGACATGCAGACTACAAATCCAGTTGGGAATAAGGAATACATAACAAATGCTTCAGAAGCCCATTCACTTGGATGCGAAATAGAATCTTTTTTCATAATAGCAAAAGGACTTAAAATTTTTGGTGGAATTGGATATAACAAAACAAAATTTGATAAGTATATTGTTGAAAATCAAGACGGCAGCCTGGAAAATTTTAAAGGGAATACCAATCCTTTTGCACCTGAATTCAATTATAATGTGGGAATAAGCTACAGATCAATGTCTGGTTTTTATTCAAGATTTGATATTACAGGCTATGGAGATATGTATTTTGACAAGGAAAATACTGTTAAAAAAGATGCATATAACCTTGTGTTATCACCGCTCTGAAAATGTAACAAAACCCTTAGTTTGAAAATGTAATAAAAAAAGCACACCCTGATACAAATTTATTCAAAGCATGCTTTTTTTATTTTACTCTTTTACAATATCCCTCATTC
>Ga0265295_1002045_pt1 | contig 33383 bp, 21 predicted proteins | sample Munlansysbiofilm_FD_192503 | JGI IMG/M metagenome (GOLD analysis project Ga0265295, IMG submission 192503) | Leachate microbial communities from a municipal landfill in Southern Ontario, Canada - Methane capture system biofilm | ecosystem: Engineered > Solid waste > Landfill > Unclassified ... | reverse complement strand
GAAACCTGCTTATGAAAAAGAAACCCGATTTCGACTCTCGAAATTATGGTTTTACCAAGTTAACCCCTCTTATTAAATCGTTAAAAAAACATATTGAAATTGACGAAAGGGAGGTTCAAAATACACGAATTAAGCATATCTATATCAGGAATAAGGAGTAAATATAGGGTACACATAGGCAGTATGAATTAATTTTGATAACACCGACCACTTTCGGTCGTGGTTCGAAAAGATATACAATCAAAACCGATAGATAAACGCCATCCCTCCCAATTATAATCAGACAAATATGAAAATCAGAATAAATATTCTGGCAGCAAGTATTCTTCTCATTGCATTTGCTTGCAAAACAGAAACTAGGGTCGAAAACCCTGCCCAACTGGTTAACCCATTTATTGGCACCGATGCCCACGGGCACACCTATCCCGGCGCCAGCGTACCTTTTGGTATGGTACAGCTTAGCCCCGATACCCGCCTAAGCGGTTGGGATGGCTGCTCGGGATACCACTATTCCGACTCAATAATTTACGGATTTACACATACCGCGCTAAGCGGAACGGGGGTTGGCGATTATGGCGATATTCTGCTAATGCCCGTAATGGGCAAACCCACAGTGCTAAATACCGAGTATCTATCGCCTTTTCAAAAGAAAAACGAGAAGGCTTCGGCTGGTTACTACAGCGTTTACCTCGATAAACCCCGTGTGCTTGCCGAACTCACCACAACCACTCGTGTTGGCTATCATCGTTATACCTTTCCAAAAACAAGCGAGGCAAATATAATTATCGACCTTGAGCATAGGGATAAGGTAACCGATTCGTGGATTGAAGTGCTTAGCGATACCGAAATTAGAGGAATGCGCCGCTCATCAAACTGGGCTAACGATATGGTTTGGTATTTCCATATGGAATTCTCAAAACCCTTTACACGTAAAGGAATAGCGCTAGATAATAAGTTGCAAGATGATATAAAATTTGCTCAGGGAACTAACGTGAAAGCGTTCGTGGGATTTGAAACCGAGGAGGGCGAAGCCATTGAGGTCAAAGTTTCGCTCTCGCCCGTGGATGCCGATGGCGCACTCAAAAATATGCAAGCCGAATTGCCCACTTGGGGTTTTGAAGAAACCAAACAGAAAGCGTTCGATACCTGGAACAACGAGCTAGGTAAGATTATTGTAACTGGCAGTTCCAGTGAGCAAAAAACAGTGTTCTACACCGCAATGTACCACGCTTTCCTACAGCCCAATATTTTTATGGATATTGACAACAGGTATCGTGGAATTGATAAAGCGATACATACTGCCAATGGTTTTACAAACTACACTGTTTTCTCGCTGTGGGACACCTATCGGGCTTGGCATCCGCTAATGACAATTATTGAGCAGCAGCGCACCACAGATTTTATTAACACGATGCTAAATATGTACGAAAAGGGTGGCTTGCTGCCTATTTGGGAGCTGGCAGCCAACGAAACCAACTGTATGATTGGTAACCACGCCATATCGGTAATTGCCGATGCGCACAGTAAGGGCATCGATGGGTTTGATACGCAGAAAGCCCTTAACGCAATGTTACATAGCGCAACCCGCGACCATTTTGGGCTAAAAGCCTACCGCCAGCACGGTCATATCCCTGGCGATATGGAGCACGAGTCTATATCAAAAACGCTTGAATACGCTTATAACGACTGGTGCATTGCGGTAATGGCGAAGAGTTTAGGCGAAGAAGAAATCTATAACGAATATATCCAAAGGGCACAGTACTACAAAAATATTTTCGATACCGAAACAGGTTTTATGCGTCCACGCCTAAATGGCGGTTGGCTCACACCATTCAACCCAACCACTGTCGATTGGCATTTTACCGAGGCAAACTCGTGGCAATACAGCTTTTACGTTCCGCACGATATTACGGGGCTATACAATTTGCACGGAGGCAAGGAGCTATTTGCAACAAAAGTCGACGAACTGTTTGAAACCGACAACACCATCTCTGGTCGCGACCAGAAGGATATATCGGGGCTAATTGGACAATATGCCCAAGGCAACGAGCCTAGTCACCATATGGCGTACCTATACAATTTTGTAAATCAACCTTGGAAAACGCAGTTTAGGGTACATCAAATAATGAACAAACTATACACTCACAAGCCCGATGGGTTAAGCGGTAACGAGGATTGCGGTCAGATGTCGGCTTGGTACATAATGAGCGCTATGGGTTTTTATCCCGTAACGCCAGGACTTCCAGAATACACCATTGGCACTCCCCTATTTCCCGAAGTTGAGGTAAATCTCGAGAACGGCAAAACCTTTAGGGTAACGGCAAATGGAGTTTCCCATAAAAAATTCTATATCCAATCGGCAACGCTAAATGGCACCAATTACAGCAAATCGTACATTTTGCACAGCGATATTATGAACGGCGGGCACCTTCATTTCGAAATGGGCAGCAAGCCCAACAAAAATTGGGGTAGCAGCGATACCGATATTCCAACAACCCACATTACCCACAAGCAAATTCTGCCCATACCCTTTATCAACTCAAATGAGCGTCGCATACGCGATAGTATGGTGGTAACCATTGGCACCATAATTCCCCACTGCGAAGTTTACTTCACAACCGATGGCACTACACCCACACGCCAATCGACACCCTACACCAAGCCAATTACACTTACCAGCACCACAACCCTAAAAGCCGTAGCATATATAGAGGGTATGGGGTATAGTTTCCCAGTAAAAGCCGATTTTGTTAAAATTGACTTAACCCGTACCATCAGCATTAAATCAAAATGCAGTGAGAGCTACTATGCGGGCGGTCCCGAAGCGCTTATAGATGGTATTCGGGGTGCCGAAAATTGGCGCTTAGGCGGCTGGCAAGGCTATCAGGCAACCGATTTTGAGGCGGTTGTAGATTTAGGTAAAACACAGCCAATTAACCACTTGGCAGCAGGTTTTGTGCAGGATATCCGCTCGTGGATTTGGATGCCCAAGGATGTAACATTCTACGTTTCCGACGATGGCAAAGTGTTTAAGCAGGTGGCAAAGGTAAAAAACACAACCGCTCCCGACAGTTACAATATTACCCAAACCGACCTACAAGCCGAAATTAAAACAGTAGGTCGTTACGTTAAGGTGGTTGCTACCAACTTTGGTCAAATCCCCAGCTGGCATCTTGGCGCCGGTGGTAATGCTTTTATTTTTATTGATGAAATAATAATACAATAATCATCTGATTAACAGACTAAAAAGGAACAATAAATAAATATTGTTCCTTTTTTTTGACTTTATATGTAGCGTTTTGTGCATTTTGCTCATTATATAGATAGTGACACACGATAAAACCCTTTTAATGATTAACACAATAAAACAGCTAAAACACAAAAATAGAAAAACGCAGCAAGAATTCTACAAAAAGTTTTCGGTGCGTTTATTCAGGGTTGCATACCGATACGTTAATAACGAACAGGATGCTGGAAGCATTGTAAACATAGGGTTCTATAATATTTTCCAGAATATGGATGGGTTTACCTATACCAACGATGAGATGCTTATGGCGTGGATGAAAAAAATTATTGTAAACGAAGCCCTAGCGGTACTCAAGAAAAAGCATAAATATATAAATATTGATGAGGTCGACTACGAGATATCGCAAAATGGCTATCATACAGATAACAACCTAGCTACAGAAGAGTACTATAGGATGATACAGAATTTACCCAGCAATCTAAGAACCGTTTTCAACCTTTACGCCATTGAGGGGTACTCGCACAGCGAAATAGCTTACAAACTAGGAATAGAGGAGTCGAGCTCACGGGTTTACCTAATGCGAGCACGCAAATCGCTTCAAGAATCACTTTCGCCTAAATTAAATTATTATGAAAAGTAATATTGACAATATTTTCAGAGACAAAATTTCTAACCTATCATCCGTTCCAGAAGGCACATCGTGGACACCCGAAAAAGGATGGAATGAGTATGAAAAGGCACACGGCAAACGGATTAAACCGTTTAGTAAGGTAGCGCTATTTACCGCATCGGCAGCGGCAACCGTAGCAACTATTATAGCTCTTTCAATTAGCACGAACATATTTTCGCCCAAAGTTATAATTGCAACTAGTCCTGCCGATAGCACAAAAGAGCTATTACTTCCCAACGGCAGCAAAGTTTGGATGAATAAAAATAGCACCATCGCATACTCAACCAGAAAGAGTGGCGAGTTTAATTTAAAGCTCGAAGGCGAGGCCTATATTGAAATTACTGAAGAACCGAATACGCCCTACACCATAAAAACGGGTAGTGCAGTAATTGCAGTAAAAAGTGCAACAAAATTAAATGTAAGGGCATACCCCAACGATACTGATATTGATATAACCATTCGTGATGGCAGCGTGAGCGTATCCGATAATATTTTAGGAAAAGGCTTGGCTCTACTTGTAACCAAAGGAAATTATTGCTCGGTAAGTCGTGCAAACAGCTTTGTATTTGCAACTGTAAACACTAACGAAAACTATTTGGCTTGGAAAACGGGTAAACTAATTTTCAACGAAACACCTATGGCCACGGTAACTCAGATTTTACGCCAGTATTACGGAAAAGAAATTACCATTACCGACGATAGCGTAGCCTATTATAGCTACACCGGTACTTTTAACCACGCAAGCTTCGACAATGTATTAGCACAAATACAATTAGATAGTATCATAGAAATGAGTAAGGACGGGAATGTCGTTACTATTTCAAAAAAATAGTAATCAACTAATAAAACTAAAACTATGAAAACATTACTCGGAACACTTATCCTACTATTTGCCATACAAACAGCATCTACAGCCCAATGCAGTATAAATTTTGAAAAAGAATATAAAGATAAGCTCGAAGGTGCATACCTTAAGGATTTTGAGGTAAAAAACAGACCTGATTCTGATGGAATCACAAAATTCTCGGTGATTTTGCGAGAGGGCATTAAATATATAATATATGTAACAAACCCTTCGGTCCCAATAGCTGATGTAAAGTTAACAGTTACACGCAATGAGCAGTATGTAAATCTAAAACGAACTGTTAACTCAGCTGAAAAATATGCTGCCTATAGTGTAAAAATTAAGGAGACAGGTGCATATAATCTTTATATAGAATTCCGCGATAAATCAATAAAGAGTTGTGTTACTGTGGCATTATACCTCGAAGACATCGAATAAAACAACACGAGGCCAAAGTAAATAGTCCCAATTAAATATTAATCCATCTACTCACCCTCTGCCAAAAAGCCCTATGAAAATCTTCTCCCTTCTGGTTAGGGTACAACTCAATATACGATTTGTGTTCGGCCTCAAGGGGGATTCTCTTTATCTTACTATCAGCATCGTAAATTGCTGGCACCTCGGGATGAAACTGCACACCCAAAACATGAAGATACTTGCTATGCCTTATTGCCTCAACAATTTTTCCGTCCATACTCCATGCAATGGGAACAATATTTTTACCCACCACATTTAATGCCTGATGGTGGCTACTCCACACGTATGGGAACTCCTCAACAAAATTATTAAGGGTATCGAGGAAAGATTTATCCTCAAATTTAATTTGATGAAAATGCCCCCAAGTCAGGTCGTTATCTATACCAAAATTTGAGTGGTAGTTCCTGTGCTGAGCGTTTTGCTCCTGAGCCAAAACGTCCTCAACAGTTTGCAAACCGTAAAGTTCGGTTGGTATATCCTGATACATTGTTCCACCCGTTGCCACGTTCATACTTTGCATACCAAGGCATATCCCTATAATTGGGTAATCTGGTCGGCTATCAAGCAACGGTTTAGAGTCCTCATTTTGAGAGCCTCCGAGCAAGTGGTACAAAAACGACAACTCAACGTAATGCCTGTGGGCATCGGTAATTGAGGTTAAAAGGCTGGTTTGGTTGCCATAGGTTGTGGCAGGCATATCGGGGCCACCAAAAAAGATAATACCCTTTGAATTACTGAAAATTGCCCTAAATGCATTGCTACAATCGTTCTCAGTGTAGAGATTATCGGGGTTTAGTTCGCCCTTAATTTCCAGCAACTTAAATCGTTCATCACCCAACTCTTGCAAAAAACTTTTCGAAGAGCCATAGTTATAAGCCCCGTTAATATGGTAAACGCCTAGCACTTTTAAACTATCGGACAAAGGGAAAACATTGTTTTTAGTTAGCTCAATAAAAGTTTTAATATTGCCCTCCGTTGGGTGCATAAGCACCACTGTTGGTTGAAAATCGGAAAGCTTATCGACACTGGTTAATACTTCAATCTCGTTATGGGTACACGACCATAGTGTAAGTATTAAAACAATTACGCCTAAGTATCTTTTCATAGTAATAGGTATTTCTTAAAATTTATTTTTCAAAATTAATGCAAAAACTTAAAACGAAAGTGTAGAGGATTGAAAATATTCATCGTCCCTCGTTACGAAGCTACGAAAAAGCAACAAAGTTTCCTAATCCGCTATAAACCTGCATTTTATTAACTTCTTGTTGAGCGTTGGCATACGTCCCGTAGCTTTGCGAAGTTTGGGTTTATATGTTCCCAAACCTTTCCATTAGGACTGAAGCAAATATACAAAAAGCTCATCCCATTAAACACCAATGCCCACATTTCGGAAAACCACTGTTAGCGGTAGTTACTTTTAAAATGGAGTATTTTTTCGACAATAGTTTTCTCATATTCTTTTGCAATATCTAAAGCGCTATCAATTTTGAAGTCTAAAGACTTACCATCATTAAAAATAAATGTGTATTTATTGTTTTCAATTCGTTCTAAATTCTTGATCATTCTATAACTGATGATAAACGATTCTTTTTTACTACTAATTATGGATTTAAAAAAATGTATAACGAGATAATTTTCAAATATTTCGAGAATTGTTTGTGAATGATTAAAACTTAATTCAAAATATGATAAAGTCTCGATTTGAATATTAATTGTATGGTTATCTATAGGCATACTTAGCCCAAATTCGTTTTTTTGAGTTTCAAAATCAATTTTTTGAATTTTATCCTGAAGAATCATTTTTTTTAAAATTGCAGCTTTTAAAAAACTCTTATTTGATGAAATCTCTAAATGTTCTAGTGCATTTTCGATATTTCCTTTTTTCATTGAGATAAAACCTAAATAATAATTTGTTATATCAGAATATTTTTCTAAATCAAGTACTAATTTTAAAAGGCTTTCAGATTCGTTGAATTTTTCATTTTTGAAATATATTTCGGCTAATTTGAAAATTGTAGAATAATTTAATTCATAATTTTCATAGATATATTGATAAATTAATTCCGCTTCTTTATATCTGTTAAGTTTAATAAAATCATCCGCCTCTTTATTTAAAACATAAAAATTTTCAAGTGGTGTTAATGCAGAATTTACTTTAACATTATATTTTAATTTTTTTAGTAAACCAATAATTATCAATGACACTGAAGGAAAAAAGAATCCCCCAAGCCCCCAACTAAAAGTTTTTCTATTTTGTCTTTTTGCAATATTTACAATCCAAAATGAAATTAAAATACGTAAGATTATAAAAGCTATTGAAGATATTGCTCTGAATTGATTGTATGAGTCGATATTATCAAGTTCAAATGGAAATATTAATAAAAAAAGCGGTAAAATTAAAATTAGAGCACCAACTAAAGTGGCTTCAGTTTCCTTTAAATAAGTTGGGTCGTATTTTGACTCGTTATTTACCTTATTTAAATACTGATTTGGTTCTAGACTATTTTGTGAACCAAAAGAAACATTTAAATTATCTGCTTTAGATTCTTCTTGTTCAATAACTTTTTTTTGATTTCCAAAAGTTAGATTGTTTATTTCTGACTGTTTTGTACCACAATAAGAACAAAATTGGCTATCGTCATCTATTTTATTTCCGCAAGATTTACAAAACATAATATTCTTTTTACTTCTAGTTATTTTGGAATTACCTCTAACGGATGGCGGTATGAAATCGTTGGGGATTGCGGGCTACTTTCCTGTCCAGTTACACCGAACTTGATGCGGGGCAGAATGTTTAAATAACCACTTAAACCTTAATGTTTTATACCGCATGTTATAAGCTGGTTTTATTTAAATTTTATTTTGTATTCTTTCAAGTCAAGTTTTCCTTGCTTAATGTGGACATGTGTAAACTCTTTTAATTTTATTAGACTTTCAATTTTTTCTATCAATTCACTTCTTGCATTAACTCCAATGAATATGTTTATAATTGCTTTTGGAGGTAAACTAAATAAATAAATCTCTTGTCCATTGGGTAATAATTTATTATCTGAATTTTTAAGGTTATAAATCAATCTGAGTTCACGTTCATCTGACCAATGAATACTTTTCGTATATAAAATATGACTTGCAATATATTCAATTAATTCACTTTCAGACTCTAAAGAATTGACCAATTCAATGCTTGGTCTTTTATCTGTGTACTTGACTTCTCTTAGGTATCCTAAAGAATCATTTTCACTTCTTTTCTTATTAAAGAATTCATGGTTTGGGTCAAATTCAATTACAAATCCTTCATGATTTTGTGCATAATGTGACCACATTGTGATATTTTCATTTGATTGAGTCAAACTGAGAATCCCAAAAAAATTACTCCAACTTTCTTTCATTTTTTCGGAATAGTTGATTTTTACCTCCTCGGCCTTGGATGATAGAAGCTTTTTAGTCAAAATTTCAGGATGTATTCCAGGTATTAGCCCTAACCCTTGCTTTATTGAGATAGACGAAATGTACTCAACAATTTCTTGAGGAATTTGATTTCTAAACTCTTTTGGTATATCATTAATTGAAAGTTTTCTATCACCAATTTCATCTATAACTGGATTAATTGATTTTGAATATAGAGCAGATGATGCTACATCACTCATTAGCTTTGAAATAAATGGTAAAGACTCAAAAGGGTCATTCAAATATTTAGCTTGAGTAAAGCGAATACTCATATTTTCAAGAACATCAATTCTATCTGGTATCAAATATTTGAAAACTTTCATAGTAGCTCATTAAACTTGCTTATAACTAATCCTTAAGTGTACTCTCTAAAGTTATCTTAAATTCTTCTTCGGCAAGGAAGTTCTCAGCAACACCTATTTCTTGTTTCGTAGGTTTTTTTCCTTTAAAAGTAGTCAATCCCATAAAGGGAAGCTGTTCATTGGCTCTTTGAAAAATTAGTTCTGCTGCCGTGTGACCGTGCTATGCCCAATGTAGCTAGTCTTGAACTGTTTTAAAAATCAAAAAAAATATGTAATACTACTCCACCATCTCTACCCTAAAACCTTCGTTTCGTAGCAGGTTTAGCACCCCTTTATCGCCTCCCAAATGGCCGCAGCCAACAGCAACAAAGGTTATCTGGGCGTTACCCAGCTCAACTATTTTAGGTATCCAGTTCTCGTTACGCTTATCAATTAAAAACTCGCCAAACTGTTTAAACTCCTCATCGCTCTCCATCATAAATTTGTAAACTGCCTCGGCATCTCTACTCTTATATTGTTCTACAAGCAGCTGAAAATCTATCTTCGATTGGTTAAAATCGTCTATACTCTCCATAAGCATCCTGGTTTGCTGCTCCAACGGTATCAAATCTATGTAGCCAATTTGCTCGCCAATAGTTTCTAGCCCTCCCATAGGCTTTTGCTGAGTCATAGCCTGTTGCATAAAATGCAATTCGTACGATGCTGACTGGGCTCCAATTATCTTTTGTATTAAAAAAGAAGAAAGCATCAGAGGCTTTACCTGCTTTAACATTTCTATTGGTAGCTGTAACGAATCGGCAAAGAATTTACCTAACCGCTGGTATTCGTCAGTTGTAACTATTTTGTCAATGCTATTATCCTTCATCATCATAGCAGTTTGAGCCTCTAAAGCCATGGTTGGGCTAGACATGTCAATCTCTAAAACAAGCTTTTGGGCCTCTGCAAATTTTTCTATCACCGCTGCATCAATAAAAAAATCATCCTGAGGCAGGGCGTGTATCGTTCCATAAATATATACGGGGTACTCCGTTTTTTCGCCAGTAACCTTATAAAGCAACGATTGGGAGAAAACACCAATGGAAATTAGCATCAGTGCAACTGATGTAAAGAATGTTTTTAGCATAGTTTTTTAATTAGTTGAAAAAATGAACCTAAAACACTGCATTATAATCTTTTAATAAAAGCACTTCTATGACCCAATCTAACTACCCTGCCTAAATCTTCACTGGCCTGTTCGTAGGTAACATATTGTCCTGCAAAGTACCTGTAAAAATCATCATTCCCTTTCACAACAATTAAATCAATGCCACTAAGCCGATTATTCTCGAGCGGTTTTTTTAGGGCAAGCACTTGTATTCCGTATAGACAATCGGCCTTAGACTTAGCTACTCCTACACTACTAGAAGCAGATGGAGCTAAACGTTTCACAAACGAATCTTTATACCCTATCGCCTTAAGTTTTTGTTGTATTTCAATTGCTTCGCTATGCGTAGCAACCGCTCCAACAGTATAACGGCAGTAGCCATCATTACCTTTTGTAATAGTTAACCCCTCAATATTTTTAAAATGATTTTCGTGTACTGGAACAAGTAGCGCCATAATTTGAACGGTAAATCCGCCATCACTAAACACTGTTTCGCTTACCTCAGCAACATACGTCTCCTTACGAACAGCAGAGACTTGCTCCCTTTCGGGTTTAACGTGATTTAGCTCTTCAGTCTTCTTTTTTTCATCTACTACTGGTTTATTAATGGCAACGGACGCTTCCTCAACAACGGCAATTTCCTCAATAACGGCAATTTCCTCTACAATAGTTTGCACAGGCTCTGTGTCAGCCACGCTCTCCACTATTTCCTCAACAATATTTTCAGCTAGCGCAAGCGCAGGCTCTTCCTCTGGTTCATTGAAAATGGCCACCAGGTTTACTTCTAAATTCTGATTGACTGCATCGTCTGCTACTGCCAAAATCGTTTCAAAATCCTCAAAACCATCACCCTTTGCCTCAACCCGATACTCGCCAGGCAGCAACTTTTTCGAGAATGATTTTTCGGCAACAGCTTTGGTAATTTCGACAACTGGTTCAACCGACTCGGTATTAAATATCGAAATTTTAACATTGGATGCTCCATCGGGTTCCTGCCCAATTACAGCAATATTTCCATGAATATTAACCAATGGTATAATTTTCATTTCGTAAATATCCTGTGGCCCTAAAGCATCGGGTTTTGATAGAGCCATTAAACCATTTGTAAGGCCAAGTGGGTAGTAAAACAGGTTGTCGTCGGAATTATTTATTGGGTATCCTAAATTCACAGGTTCGCCCGAGCCATTTAAATCAATATAAAAAATATCGTACCCACCAATACTTGAATGCCCTTTAGAGCTAAAGAACAAGTACCTACCATCGGGTGTAACGAATGGAGATTCCTCATCAAATTCGGTGTTAACTCTTGGCCCTAGGTTAACCACATTTTCCCATTGCTCCTTGTTGTTGAGCGTTGCTTTATATATATCCAATCCGCCGCTCCCCTCGGGTCTATCGCTAGTAAAATACAACGTTTTACCATCGGGAGACACAGCCGCATGCGTTTCGTTAAACTTTTTGCTGGTAATGGGCTTCTTTAGTTTTTTCGACCTTACCCAACCCTCATCGTAAAACGTATCGTAAATCTGCTTTGTACTCGAAAAATCATCAACCATATAAAGCCACGTGCCATCGTATGATAAAGATGATGTTTTTAAAAACCCTCCACGTATATCGTCCGTAATGCGAACAGGCTTTTGCCACTCGCCACTCTTTTTACGTGAAACGTAAATATCGTAACGTGCTCCTTTTTTTGTGGTATAGGCTAGTGTGCTGCCATCGCCCGAAATTACGGCATTAAAATTTTGATCCTTGTTATTAATAATGCTACCAAGATTTACGGTGCTCAACCCAATACCTTCGGCCATGAGAGCGGGAGCCATTCTGCACGTTTGTATCCTCTTGTCAACATCGTTTATTCTTGGGTCTTCGAGTTTTAAAAAACCTTTAAACGTATTGAATGAAGCTATTGCCTCTTGAAACTGTTCATTAATCTGGTATGCAACTCCCAAATAGTAATGAGCATCAATAGGAGAATTAAGTTCCTTAATGGCTCGTGAATCAAAATCGACTGATGCGCTTTCGGCCGCTTCCTTAAAATAATGGAGTGCAAGGTCCTTACTATCCACAATAGATAAATAGCACATTCCTATTTTAAATTTCAAATTGGCACTGGAGGGTGCCATCTTAAGAGCCTCACCATATTTTTTTACGGCTTTATCGTACTGTTTATCGTACAAAAAATCTTCGGCCTCAAGTTCTTTAGAATAAATTATATTCCAATTCTGAGAAAATATGAGTACGCTTTGCAGTAAAAAAGCCACCAAAAGCACAAACCTTAGCATACGGTTGTAGGTTTTGTTTCTATTCATTTAATATCCTAACATTTAACACAAATGTAATATATTAAGGTGTACGCTATACTTTTATTTGATAAATAGAGCATTTTATGCAGTAAAAGCGGCACGTATAGAGGCGAATAAACACAAACACTCGTTTTTGCTTGTAAAATAGTTCAAAAACAAAACTTACAATACATATTATTGTGGCAAAATATTGGGTAAAACAACCCTCTCAGGAAATTCACTTAAAGAATAAAGTAGAGCATCAAAAATACAAACCCATTTATAACAATCTAATAATCAAAACACATCCATCAATCTAATACAAACCAAATATCATTAGCTAGTTTGAAAACAATTTACATTGAAATTTTAACTGCCAATACGAAAGATATTCATTTTAAACGGTAAAAGACAACAAAAGGGAACAACAAATCGGGCATACTTTAACGCCAACTACTTTGAGAGGTAGATGAAAATTTTTTCGCGTAAATCTTCAGAATTGAAGGGTTTTGGCACATAATCTAATGCACCTAATTCAATAGCCTTATTAATGCTCGTTTCATCGTTTCGGGCCGAAAGAACTATTACCGGGATGTTGTTTTTCTCTGCGGATTTTGCTGCTAAGAACTCAAACCCATCCATAACTGGCATCATAATATCAAGAATAACCAGATCGAGATTACCTCCATTCAACAACTCTAAAGCCTCCTTTCCGTTAGAAGCCATAACAACCTCAAACCCCCAATCGGTGAGGAGCGAATCAATTAAAACTCGATTATAGTAAACATCATCTACAAGTAATACTCGTTTCAAATACATAGCAATAAGGCAATTGGATTAATATATGTATAAATATAGATAATTATTTTCAATTAATGCTTTGTTTGTTCTAAGTGACATAAAATAAAAATAGCAAGCTGAGGTTCTGCAGAACCCCGGCTTGCTAACTATTTATTCTTAAACAACGCTAGTAATTATAGGCAGAAATTTCTGGCTATCGAACTTTCTAAAATTATGCTGTAAGCCTTAGCCTCATCTCAGATTTCATTTCGGCATGCACCAGCAAGGCAAGTTGATCCAGTCGAACGAGATCATTTTCTATTCCAACTTTCAACTTAATATCAAAGGTAGTTTCAACAAGGTAAACCAATAAATTTAAATCCCACCCATCAAGGCCAATGTCCTTACGTAAATCGGCATTATGGTAATTTACAATATCCTTTACCCTAAAGTTCACCATTAAAATCCAACGAATTTTACTATATATATCAGAAACAGCCATACGTTACAAGTATTAAAAAAAAACAAATAAAATAATTAAATTTAGTATTGAGCAAACGCTATGCCAACTAAACTGAGCAAAATATATTATTTATATAAATGTTTCAACCTTTCCACAATCATTATTCCATTTCAAATCAACTTGTGAAGCATTAAACCTTTTAAAATTTATTAATTCATATATCATACTCTTTGGTCAATTTCAAGGGTACCTCTCCCATATTTAAAACAGAAGGAAATATTAGCAGGGCTACATAAACAATACACATGGTGCTTTGTTTTACAAAAAACTTACTATTATGACAGAAAAACATATTTATCCCGTTACCGGAATGTCGTGCGCAGGCTGCTCTTCTAGTGTTGAAAGTATGCTTAAAAGTGTTGATGGCGTGCTAGATGCAGGCGTAAACCTTGCAAACCAAACGGCTTGGGTAAATTTCAACACTCAAAAAGTTACACCAAAAACATTGCAACAGGCAATACGTTCGGTGGGTTACGATTTGCTTATTAGCAACGAATTTAACAAAGATGCAACCGATAATATAAGGCTAAAAGAGGCCCATTCTTTAAAGATGAGAATATTTTGGGCGGCCAGCCTTACCATACCCGTTTTTGTGCTGGGAATGTTCTTTATGAACTGGAAGTATTCGCCCATAATTTCGCTCGTATTTGCCACACCCATCATATTTTGGTTTGGCCGCGGTTTCTTTATTAACGCATGGAAACAGGCACGCCACGCACAAGCAAATATGGACACCCTTGTTGCCCTGAGTACCGGTATTGCATACACCTACAGTGTGTTCAACACTTTATACCCCAGCTTTATGGTTAGTCGAGGCATAGAGCCTCATGTTTATTTCGAATCGGCTTCGGTTATTATTACATTTATACTACTTGGGAAATGGCTCGAAGAGCGTGCAAAAGGAAAAACATCGTCCTCAATAAGAAAGTTAATGGGTCTGCAACCCAGCACCGTAACCGTTGTTGACAATCTTGTTTACCGAGAGGTTGGAATTGCTGAACTTCAAATTGGACAGCATGTTCTGGTTAAACCTGGTGGAAAAGTTCCAGTGGATGGCACCGTTATTCAGGGCACATCATATGTTGACGAAAGCACCATAACCGGCGAGCCTATGCCAGTAGAAAAATCGAGTGGGAATAAAGTTTTTGCTGGCACAGCCAATCAGAAGGGAACACTTACCGTTTCGGCCGAACAGGTTGGCTCTGAAACTATTTTAAGCCGAATAGTTCAAATGGTTGAAGAGGCGCAAGGCTCAAAAGCCCCGGTACAGAAGTTAGCCGATAAGGTGGCAAGCATTTTTGTTCCGGTAGTAATGGGTATCGCCCTAATTAGCTTTGCTGGGTGGGTAATTTGGGGAGGCGAACTAGGTGTTGTTCACGGAATTGTTGCCATTGTTACCGTTATGGCAATAGCATGCCCTTGTGCTATGGGACTTGCAACCCCAACGGCTATTATGGTTGGTATGGGAAAAGGCGCCGAAAACAATGTGCTTATAAAAGATGCGCAGAGTTTAGAAACAGCTCACAAGATAAATACCGTTGTGCTAGATAAAACGGGTACCATAACCGAGGGTAAGCCAATGGTTACTGATGAACTGTGGTTTACCGATAACAACAATTCATCGGGTTTAAAGCAAATCCTTTTCTCTATTGAAAACCAGTCTGAACACCCCATTGCACAAGCCGTAGCACAATATTATACTGAAAATAGCACAACTCCTATTTCCATTAATAATTTTGAAGCCCTATCGGGTTTAGGAGTAAAAGCAAGCTTAGACAACGAGAACTATCTTATTGGGAATAAAACATTAATGCTAGAGCAGAACGTGAACATACCTGCTGAGGCGAACAGTAAGCTGGATAGCCTAAGTTCTGACGGTAAAACCGTTATCCTTTTTGCCAAAGCAAACAATGTTTTAGGCCTTATAGCTGTTGCCGATAAAGTGAAAAGCACATCAGCCAATGCCATTAAAACACTTATAAGTATGGGTATTGAGCCAATAATGATGACAGGTGACAACGAGCAAACCGCTAAGCTTGTAGCTTCTCAGGTGGGAATAAAGCGTGTAATGGCCTCAATGCTGCCACACCAAAAAGCCGAGCAAATAAAGAAGCTGCAAAGCGAAGGCAAAATTGTGGCTATGGTAGGCGATGGCATTAACGACTCACATGCACTTGCACAGGCCGACGTAAGCATTGCCATGGGCAAAGGTTCGGATATTGCTTTAGATGTTGCCAAAATAACTTTAATATCATCCGATTTAAACCATATACCCACGGCAATTACGCTTTCAAAAAAAACGATGAGAACCGTGCGACAGAATCTTTTCTGGGCATTTGTTTACAATATAATCGGAATACCCTTGGCTGCAGGGGTTCTGTACCCCATAATCGGATTTCAATTCGACCCAATGATAGCAGGTATTGCCATGGCTCTTAGCTCCGTATCGGTAGTTAGCAATAGCCTCCGACTAAGAACTGTTACCATTTAGCAACTTAAAGTAATTGCAAGGGGTAATCATCGGTTTAATTTCGAATAAAAATTAAATTTGATGCATACGGTTATGCTTTAAATGGTGCTATCCACAAAAAATGGCATTTTCACTGATTGCCTTTTTTATATAAACTTTAGCCTTCATGTAAAGCCTGTTTTTCGAGTCAAAAAAGTCAGGTTCAGAGCATAAATAATCCTTTTAATAATCCAGATAAAACTACAATATTATGGCAGTGATTTCTCCGTTGTCGCTCTTGTCTTCGCTCACTTTCGACCCTAAAATTATGTAACTTTAAAACAATGAGTTAAAGATAAAAATGCTTAAATTTGAATGTCCCAACACAATGTTTAATCTATGCTTGTTAGGAAAAACATTAAAAGCGGAATATATGGAACAACTAAGTATTGCTGGCGCAGGAAACTCTCCATTAATGGGTAATTATTACTATGCCATAGTTTAGTTTTATAAACTATTGAAACGCTCACGATAATAAACGCAACTTTCAGGATAAACAAATTGTTTATTCGGCATCTAATAGGCACTATGTTAAAATTCTTATTACGCTTTATCGTTATATCCGCACTCTTTTGCGTTCAATCCACGGGGGTTTATGCACAGAATAATTATGAGGTACGCAAAATAAACTTTAAGGGTAATAAAACCCTCGATAAAAAATTTATTTTGGAGCGTATGGCGATGAAAGAAGTTTCGTGGCTTCAAAAAAAACTCACTAAGAAAGAACCCTATCTATATAATAACGAATTGATAAACCTTGATTTGGAAAGATTAAAACGTATTTATCAGTCCGAAGGATTTATCGATGTAAAAGTTAATCTCCAACCCCTAAAAATCAACCAAAAGAAAAGAACCGTAAAACTTACCATTGAAATAGAAGAAGGTGAACCAGTAATAGTTGATAGTATTAGTTTTAAATTGGCAGGCGAAGCCGATAATGTTAAGATGGATTCCCTTACTAAAAAAGTTTTGCGCAAAATCAATCTAGGACAAGGCAACCGCTTTAGAGACGACGCCCTGATGGATGACATCATGGTCATTGAAAATGCGTTCAAAAATATGGGCTATGCCTATGCCTCCTCATCTTACGATTTATACCTCCGCCCTACTCAGCGCCTTACCGGCATTCACTACCTAATCAGTCCAGGGCAATTATCATACATTGGTCCCACTAGTATTGAAGGGAATAAGCATGTGAAAGAAAAATTTATTCGCAAGCAGCTAAAATACAAGGAGGGGGACCTTTACAATCGTTCATTATTGGAGAAGACCCGTAAAAACCTCTACTTTTTACAGATGTTCCGCGTGGTTTCGGTATTGCCGCAAATGGGCGAGGACTCTTTACGAAATCCTATACCTATAAAACTTTATGTTGAAGAAGCGCCTCGCCTAAACGCACGGGTAGGTTTGGGTTACGGAACAGAAGATAAGTTTCGCACCTTTCTAGATCTCACCTACCTTGGGTTTCTCGGTAATGCACGGCGGCTTAATCTTCAGGTAAAACACTCCGAAATATTACCCTATTCGGTCAGCCTACGCTGGATTCAACCTCGCTTTTTTAACGATCGCAGCACCATTGAGCTAAACCCCTACCTAAACCGCACAAAAGAACCGGGGTACGACACCCGCACTTATGGTTTGAAGGTACCCTTTGGTTATGAATTTATTCCTCGTTGGAACAGTTCCCTATCCTATTATTTTGAAAATGTGGAACAATCCATAGAGCCCAACGATCCTGACTTCATAGAACGAACCTCCGACAAATTTCCATACAATAAATCGGGGATTATTATTGGTACAAGCTTTGATAACTCAAGACCTCAATTTTCGCCAACCAAGGGAAGCAATGTATCCGTGGCCTTTAAGGTAAATGGGTATATTTTTGGCAGCGATTTCAGCTACACCCGTTTATGGGCAAACTTTCGCACCTATCAACAAATAGGAGATTTCACTCTGGCTTTTAAACTGATGATTGGAGGCATTATTTCATCCAATTCCAGCAAATTCATTCCTGTGGAAGACCGATTTTACTCCGGTGGAGGCTCCTCGGTGCGAGGATGGAACCGCGCAGAGCTTGGCCCAAAACGCGAGAGTGGAACTCCTAGGGGCGGAAGTAGTATCCTTGAAAGCAGTTTAGAGGTTCGTTTCCCCTTGTTCTGGCGCCTAAGTGCTGTGGCTTTTATCGATGCCGGTAATACTTGGCTTCAAGAATACTCGTATCGGTTAAATGACCTTGCTTATGCCGTGGGTCCTGGTCTTCGCATTAAAACACCCATTGGCCCTGTGCGTTTTGATGTTGGTTTTCCTGTTTGGAATGAGAAAAAAAAGCCGCAATTTTTTATTAGTGTTGGACAAGCTTTTTAGTATGTTTTCAATAAAAATTTGAATGAAAAAAGTCATAACATATACTTTAAAAACTCTAGGATGGATAATCCTGGGCATAATGACTTTTTTACTGCTGGTAGCTTTGTTGATTCAAACCTCTTTTGTAAAGAAAAAGATTGCCTCTATTGCCGAGAAACAGGCCAATACCTTTATTAATGGCGAAGTGACGCTGGGCGAAATCAATGGCAATTTTTTTACAGGAATAAGCCTTAAAAACCTACTTATTACCTATGAAGGTGATACTATTGGCTATTTTAAGGAAATTAGTGCAACCTACAATTTATTACCACTAATTGGAGGAAAACTTGATGTGCGCAGCGTTCTATTGCGCGACCCTCGCATCTTCCTAAAGCAAATTAATGATTCCACTTGGAATGTTCAGCAACTAATTAAACCGTCGACTAAAACTACGGAAACCGACACAACCACAAGTAATTTTGCCATTAATCTTGCCAAACTCCAACTTGCGGATGGAACTATTCACATCAATTCGCTGGACACGCTTATTCCCCGTGAAGTTAACCAGCTTAAAATAATACTTTCCGGTTCATATAGTGCTGATGCCCAGTCTTTGAAAATGGATGAATTTTCGTTCAATACACTGCACCCTGATATTTCGCTCGAAAAATTAGTTTTCAACCTCACGCGCAACAAGGAATCCATCGTATTAAAAGATTTTGCACTTAAAACAATCAAAAACCAATTGCAAGGTGATGCTGATTATGCCGAAGCACCTGAACGTAAAGGGAATGCCAACTTTAAAAGTGCACCAATAAAATTGAGCGAATTTGAATTTGTGCTGCCCGACTTTCAGCTTCCAGCAACGCCAATATTCACGCTCGAAGCACACCTACGCAATGAAGGAGTTAAGGCAGTAATCCAGGTTGAAGACAAAGGCCAAAAAATCTACTTCAATTTGGTTTCAGAAAATTTATACACATTTATTTTCAATCCGAAGGATACCGAATTAGAATACTCAATTGACGGAACCCTCGAAAAAATCGACCTGGCCTACTGGCTGAATAATCCAGAGTTAAATTATCTGATTAACGGAAAACTCAAGGCTAACGGACGAGGAACCGATTTGGCAACAGCAAAAATAAATTTAACTGCCGATTTTAAGGATTTGATACTACAGGAGCGCCCTGTTAACAAGCTGGTGATGAATTTTAATCTTGACCACGGAAACCTCTCGGGTTTTGCGCAAGGCAAGGGCGAATTTGGGGAGTTTGAGTTGCTACCCGAAATTCAACAAATACAAAACAATCCAACCTATCAAATAAAACTTACCACACAAAAACTGAACATAGCCGCCATAACTGGAAACGACAGCCTACAATCGTCCATCAATATGGTGGCAAATATTCGTGGTAGCGGTTTCGAGCCTGAAAAACTAGCATTAACGGCCAACCTAGTGGTAAAAAACTCCACGATTGCGCAAATAGAAGTGGATACCCTATTTGCGAACGCAAAGTACAGCAACCAGAACATTACCATAGACTCACTGCTGCTGCAAACAGAATCTGTCATTTTAAGCGCGCATGGCAATTACAATATGAGAGGTAATTCGGCTATGGATTTAAAAGCACAGTTCAGCGGACTGGAAGAATTCAAGGCATTTATCCCTATAGATTCGCTTCAAACCAGCGGGGTTATTCTTGCCTCTATACGTGGAACTCGTGATTCGTTAAGTTTACAAACGAACCTACATTTTGCACAAACCACCTATCCCGGTTATAAAGTGGATACTATAAATGTGGATGCCCAAGCTTTTATTATTGGTGCAGATACCACTGCCCAGGTAAAATTGCAGGCATTGAACCTAAGCAGTAATGCCATAAATTTGGACTCTATTATAATGAATGTGGATGCCAGCATGGATTCCATTTTTGTGGATGGTCGAATTAATAATCCCGTGTTACGCACCAGCTTAAAAGCAGGAATTACTCTAGGAGAGGTTCTGAGCATCACCCTTGCCGACCTAATTCTTGATTATAAAAACCAGCATTGGGCTTTACAATCGCCCCCGGCAAGTATTAAAATTGCTGCCGACAATTACACCGTGAATAACTTTGTTTTTGCCACAAGTTCGGCCGATAGTGCACAAACCATAAAAGCAGATGGTACCATTCGGCGTAATGGAATAGAAGATTTTTCTCTTGAAGTTTCAAAAATTGACCTCGCAAAGTTAGCCGAAATGAGTGATGAGGAGATGGATGCCTCCGGTTTATTCAATTTAAAGATAACCCTGACCGGCAACGCCAGTAACCCAAAAATGGCTGGTGTGTTTGCGGTTGATAATGCTGTAATGAATAGCTATAAATTCACTCAATTTGATGGAACATTTAATATTGATGACGACAAGCTAAAAGTTGAAGCCTTGGTTATTCCGCAGGATAGCGGAAGGGTAGAATTATCTGGAACAATGCCGCTGAAAATACAAATGGATAGCCTAAGTGTGAAATTCAATCCTTCGGATCCATTAGAGGGACTTATCAAAATTAAGCAATTCCCGTTGGCCATACTTCAAACCTTAAATATTACGGAGAATATTGCGGGCTATGCAGAAGCCGAAATTAAAATTGGAGGCACCATTGAGGCGCCAAAACCCGATGGATATTTCAGATTGGTAGATGCGGCAGTTAAAGTTCCTGAGTATGGCGTTGACTACCAAAGCATTGCACTAAATATTAACTTTACGCCCGAAAAAGTTACCATCGATACCTTTAACATAAAATCAAAGGATGGTACCATGAAGGCAACGGGCGAAGTTAACTTCAATTCCGATTTTTATAAGGGCGATATAAACGATTCTAAAATCAACATTATATTTAATCGATTTAACCCCGTAAATCACAAGCAATTCAATATGCAACTGTCGGGAGATGCCAGCCTCCAAGGTAAAGCCGGAGATGTGGTATTTGAGAGCGACCTCACAATTCCTCAATCTAGATTCAATTTGCCAGCTGTTCTTAGTCTTTTTGGTAAATTAAATACCCCAGAAATGCCTACTCCACTCCTAATAAGAGAAATGACAGAGCATGATCACTCAGGCGACTCCCTTCGAATAAAAAAAACTGTCCAAATCAAAGTGGATACTTCTACTGGACCTGGTTATTTCGACCGATTAAGGGGCAAAGCAAAAATTACCATCCCTAAAAATACCTGGATAAAAAGTAAAGATATGCGTATTGAACTTTCGGGTGACCTGGAACTAATCAAAAACAACGATTTCTTTGAGATATTCGGCACGGTGGACGTAGTGCGCGGACAGTATGATTTGATGGGCAAAACCTTTATTATTGACAAAGGCAACGTCACTTTTCAGGGAGGAGAAGCAATAATGCCCCAAATGGACATTATTGCTTCCTACACCTTCCGAAATGCGCAACGTGAGGAGCAAAAACTTACGGTAAATATTACCGGCGAGGCAATAAAGCCACATATAGAATTTACCCTCTCCGAAAATGCCATCAATGAAGGCGATGCCATTTCATATATACTATTCGGAAAAAGCCTAGACGAACTCAGCCTGGCTCAACAAGACAATATGCAAAGCAGTGGCAGTTTGGCTGGTAATGCAGCAGCCTCATTAATTTCAGCACAGCTAACAAAGTTTCTGGGCAATAAACTCAATATAGATTATATAGAATTAAACACCAGCGGAACCTTCGACAATGCCACCATAGAGGTTGGAAAATATATAACCAACAATCTATTTGTCAGCTACGAGCAACGCATTGGGCAGTCAAACGAGGATGATTTAACGAACTATGAAATTAAGCTCGAATATGAGGTATTCCGCTTTCTCTTTCTACAGCTAAATAACTCTAACCGCGACAGTGGTTTTGATGTAATCTTCAAAATAGAGGCTGAATAATCGCTTGTGCCAAGGGTTAAACTATAACATCATTACCATTGTACTCAGCAAATCTTAACTTTTTATAAAGAAGACTAGCAAAAAAACAAGCAGTTTAAAGCCTGGGTAATATTAAGTATCTGCTACTTAAAATTAAGCCACGCATCATGCAGTTCGTCATAGTGATACTCAACAATATGCTTTAACCAGTACGTGTATTTTTGCGGATTAGCCTCAATATCACGCTTTAAGTCGGGTAAAGTAATCCAAGCATAACTTTCAACCTCTTGGGCATTCGGCTTGGGTAACCCATCGTAAAAGCCCACGTATATATGGTCTATCTCATTTTCTGTTAACCCATTATTGAATGAAGCACGATATTTAAACTTCGTCACAAACTCTAATTCAGCATCAAAGCCCATCTCCTCAACCAACCGCTGATGAACGGCATTATCCATATTCGTTCCCTGTGGCAAATGGCTGCAACAGGTGTTTGTCCATAGGCCCGGCGAGTGGTACTTACTCAACGCACGCTGGTGTAGCATTAGCTTACCTTCACTATTAAATACAAATATTGAGAACGCTCTATGTAAAAGCCCATCAATATGTACTTTTTGCTTCTCATCGAAACCAATAACCTCATCATTCTCATTAACCAATGCAATAATATCTGTCATAAATCGTATTGTTTTTGTAAAACAAATATAGTAGAATCATTTTGTAAAAGCCAGCAAGCTTTTATATCCGGCCAAAAATAAAACGAGCACTAAAAGTCGAAAAATCTTGATAAAAATAGAAACAATAATTAAAACCATCCGTGTCCGGTAAAAATATGACGTTTTGAAAAACCTATTCGTGTGTGCGACTGGCATCGGTCGGCGAGCCGAAAAACAAGCACAGCGGGCGTTAAGAAAAATCTGCTGTTTGAAGCACTGACCAGCGGGAAGTGCAAGTTCAGATTTTTTAGCACGCATCGCGTAGTTTTTCGAGTGAGCTGGACGGAGCCTTGAACTTCTTTGCTTACTTTCTGCTTTCAAGAGAAGAAAGTAAGTGGGGTCTGGGGCAAAGCCCCAACTATTAAAGGTAGTTAATTCGACTAGTGAAAACAAGGTTTTTGAATTGATGAGATTTTCTTTATCGGACAACAATTAATTAAAACCATACCTTACCAGCAGCTAACTTAAAGTTATTAACAACTTAGTGTTAATATGTTCGATAGCATTTAGAGAAACCTTAGGTGCATAATTTGTATTTTTACACCAAATTTAAGAAAAAAACTATGCTTGCAAAAAGAATACTTTTAGCTGTTTTCACTGTTTTAAGCATTATATCGCTTACCGCGAATGCTCAGGAAACCAGCCAATATACCCACCCCGACAAGCATCTGAACGAGGGAATAAACCTGTTTCAGAAGGGGAATTTTGTAGCGGCACAAAAAGAGTTTACAACTGCCTCGCAAAAAGCCAACCGAAACGAAATTCACGTTAAGGGCGAAGCCGAATTCTACATCGCCCTGTGTGCCATTGAGCTATTTAATGAGGATGCGGAATACCTAATGCGCACTTTTATCAACAATTACCCTGATAACCAAAAGGTTAACGTTGGGCATTTTGAGTTGGCAAAGCTACGGTATCGCGAAAAAAAATATGCCGACGCCATATACTGGTTTGATAAAACTAAACGCAATGGACTCGATTCCGACCAAAAAGCCGAATACTTTTTCAAACTTGGGTACAGCCATTTTATGGAGAATGACTTGGAGATGGCCAACCGAAATTTTTACGAGTTGAAAGATATAAAAAATATGTACTCGGCACCAGCCACATACTACTACTCGCACATAGCCTACAAGCAAAAAAACTATGCTACAGCCCTTAAAGGTTTCGAAAAATTAAGTAACGATGAAACCTTTGCCCCTGTTGTTCCATATTACATTACTCAAATATACTACCTTCAAAGGCAATACGATAAGGTAATTGAGTACGCTCCACCAATTCTTGAATCGGCCAACGCCAAACGTGCACCCGAAATTGCCCGCTTAATTAGTGAATCGCACTACCGCCTTAAGCAGTACGAACAAGCAATACCTTTTGTGGAGCAATTTATTGAGAAAGCCACAACTTTAACCCGAAAGGATAACTACCTAATTGGGTTTATTTACTATCGAAACTTTAAATTTGACGAGGCAATAAAGCACCTTGAGCGTGTTGCAACCGAGGAGGATACGCTAAGTCAGAATGCAAACTACCACCTAGCCGACTGCTACATAAAGACCGACCAAAAAGCCAAGGCTCGACAAGCATTCGCAATGGCATCGAAGCCCGATTTCGATATGTCGATTAAAGAGGATGCCCTTTTTAATTTTGCCAAAATAACCTACGAAACGCTATACAATCCTTTTAATGAAGCCATTGAAGCATTCAGGAAATACATAACCCTGTTCCCCAATAGCGACAGAATTGACGATGCGTATAACTATTTGGTTCAGGCATACACAAATACCAAAAACTACGGGGAGGCACTCCAATCTCTCGAAAAAATTTCAAATAAGGATGCCACAATTCGTAGGGCTTACCAACGTGTTGCCTTCTTTAGAGGCATTGAGCTATTTCAAAATTTAAATTTCGAAGAGGCTGTTGAAAAATTTTCCATAGCACTTAAATACCCCGAGTATAACGAAAAACTGCTAGCCCTTAGCCTTTACTGGAGGGCCGAATCGTACTACCGACTCCTTAATTTTGAGAACGCCGCCACCGATTATTCCAAATTCCTTTTATCACCAGGCGCTTTTGGGTTAACCGAATACAATATGGCTCACTACAACCTTGGCTACTCGCACTTTAAGCTAAAAAACTATGAAGAAGCCATTGTTTGGTTTCGGAAGTACACAACCCTTACGGCAAAAAACAAAACACAATTCTTGGGCGATGCCCACAACCGTATTGCCGACTCATATTTTATTCAGCGCAGCTACTGGGTTGCGCTCGACTATTACGAAAACGCAATAAACACCAATACCATTGATGTTGACTACGCTCTTCTGCAACGAGGTATAGCGTTTGGGCTAGTTAGCCGTCCTCAGAAAAAGATTGAAGAGCTACAAAAATTGGTAAACAGCTATCCCAACTCGAACTATACCGACGATGCTCTATTTGAGCTGGCCGAAACCTACCTTGCCATTAACGAGAACCAGGAAGCTGTTAAGCATTACAACAGAATACGCAACGAGTTTCCTGGCAGCACATACTACGTAAGGGCACTAGTTCAGCTCGGCATTGGAGCATACAATAACAACGACGCCGAAAATGCTATGCAATACTACAAACGCGTGGTTGAAGAATTCCCCAACTCGGCCGAGGCAAAAAATGCCTTAGTAGGCATTCGTAATATTTATGTTGATAACGGAAACATTGATGAGTATTTTACCTATGCCTCACGATTGGGAAGCCTTGGAAACGTAACAATGGCCGAAAAGGATTCATTGTCGTATATTTCTGCTGAAAGAATTTATATGAGCGGTAACTGCGAAAAGGCAGTACTTAATCTAAAAAGCTACCTCAACGAGTTTCCAAAAGGAAGTTTTGTGCTTAACGCACATTTCTACATTGCCGATTGCTACCATCGCAACGGAAAACTTGACGAGGCTTTAGAGTCATACAGCCAGGTAATACAAAGGCAAAAAAATCCGTTTACCGAACAAACCCTACTCGCTTCGTCAAGCATATATATGCAGCAAAAAAAATATGCCGATGCGTACGAAGTTTTCAACCTTCTCGAATCACTTGCCGACCTAAAATCGAGCCTACTCGACGCCAGAGTGGGAATGCTACGCACGGCAAAACTCCTCGAAAGGCACAGCGAGGTGGTTGAAGCGGCCAACAAGGTGTTAATAACCGACAAGTTACCCGCCGAAACAGAACGCGAAGCCCGTTTTACCAAAGCACTATCGTTACTTGAGTTAAACCGCAGCGACGAGGCGTTCGACGAGTTTGCATTCCTCTCGAGCAACCTAAAATCGGCTGAGGGTGCCGAGTCGAAATTTAGAATGGTAAAAATATACTACAATGCGGGCAAGTTAGATAAAGCCGAAGCCGAAGTTTTTAGGTTTGCCGAAAACAATACTCCGCATCAGTACTGGCTAGCAAAAAGTTTTATAATCCTGTCCGATATTTACGCACAACGCGACGACTTTTTTCAAGCTAAAGCCACCCTACAAAGTGTTATTGATGGCTACACTACTACCGATGATGGCATTATAGACCAAGCCTCGGAAAAACTTACTAAACTTGTTAAAACTGAAAAATTAAAACAACAAGACACCAAGGTAGATACCCTTCAGATGGGTTGGGGAGAATAAGTTTACAAATAACAAAAACATACAATACAATTAGTTAGGCTAACGATATGAACACAAAAACGATAACAACCCAAATCTTAATACTTGTTACCCTGCTTGCCGCAAGTGTTGCAACATTTGCACAGGAAAACGACCTAACCAAGCAGGTTCAAGTGGTTAGACCCTACGAACCTAGCATATCAGATGCTTTTAAACTCAACCTACTGCCCATAGTTGAGGACACAATAAAGTTAAATCCAACCTTTAATTACAACCTTACACTTAGGCCCGTATCAATAAATTTTCCTGTAAACAATATTTCGCCAGCCCGTATGGTTGCCGAACCCCTCTCGCTTGCCAACAAAGCCTACGTTAAGGTCGGGTTTGGCAATTACTTATCACCACTTGCCGAAGTTTACTATGCCTCAACGCGTCAAAAAAAATACTCCTACGGTGCATCATTAAAGTACAAGGGGTCTTTTGGAAAGGTAAAACTTGACAATAACCAAAAAGTTGATGGAAGTTTTAACCATTTTAATGCTAACGCTTTCGGGAAAAGAATTTTCAAAAATGCTGCGCTTGACGGAGGGCTATCCTTTTCGCACTTTAGTTACGGTTTTTATGGCCATGACACAACCCTGGCGGCACTTCCTATACCAAGCGAGGTTGAAGCACAAAAACAGCAGAATTTTAGCGTCGGTGCAAACTTTTACTCAACCTATAGCGACTCGGTTCACCTAAATTACAAGGCCAGCACGTGGTACAACCATTTCGCCGACAACTACAGTAACGAGCAGAACAGTGTTGGATTGCAAATGCATTTCGAGAAGTTTTTTAAAATGGAAAAAGTGGGGGCAAGCCTTGGCTTTACACATCACAACGTGGGTCAAAACCCTAGTTTAAAGAGCCAAACAACCTTGAACCTATCCCCTTGGGTAGGCCTTTTTGGCTCGCAATGGAGGTCACAAGTAGGTGTACTGGCTGCCATAAATACAATGGACAGTAAAACACAGATGCATCTCTACCCCATTGGATTTATATCTTACGATATTATTGCCAACTACCTTATTCCGTACTTCCAGTTTAGTGGTTATTTAGAAGAAAACCACTATGCTAAAATCCTTAACGAAAACCCTTGGGCTACACCAGGACTAAACGTTGTAAACACTAGCCATAAGTTTATTGTAAAAGGCGGACTAAAGGGCAATATGAACCCAAAAGTTGCCTATAATATCTCGGCAAGTTACGAGCTAATTGATAGCGCCTACTTTTTTGTAAACACTGTCGATCCAACCAATCTCTTTCTTTTAAATAAATTCGATGTTGTTTACGATAATATCCAGCATAAACACTTTGTAGGTGAGCTAACTATTGCGCCAGTAACCCGTATTAAAATTGCCTTTGCTGCCGAGTACAACACATACACTATGAGTGAGTTACCAGCCCCGTGGCATAAACCAAAATTTATTGGCCGTGCCAATTTAAGGTATAATATAAAAGATAAGATATTAGCTACAGCCGAATTCTTTGTCGAAGGCAAGAGAAACGTCAGATCGCTAGCCAACGACCTAATTGAGATTGATGGTTTAATGGATGTAAACTTGTGCATTGAATACAGACTTAACAAGCGAGCATCAGGCTTCCTCAACCTAAACAATTTAACCGGCAATAGAGCGCACCAATGGTACCTGTACCCCACCCATCAGTTTAATATGATGGCTGGCATTACGTACACTTTTTAAACTCTCCCTTAGCCGAGTAACCATACTAATTTTATTGCCGTTTTTTGTAAAAGACAGCGAGTAAAAATCGCATCCGAAAAATTAGCGCAACTTCTTGTTTTTCATTGAGTTGTAAAACATAAAAAACATCAAAAAAAACACAATAAAACCAATCTTTTTTTATATCTTTGAGGGTATTTTAAAAATGTCTTAAATTTTTGCAAACCAGCATTTTATCTGGTTCACATAGTTCAATTTACTTGAAGTTAATTAATATGGATAATTTAGAAAATGAGAAGTTGGTAAACTCCCCCTTAATTGATGACTCGCATTACTCTGCAAGCAATATTCAGGTTTTAGAAGGGCTCGATGCCGTTCGTAAACGCCCATCGATGTACATTGGTGATACGGGCACTAGAGGCTTACATCACTTGGTTAACGAGGTTATCGATAACTCGATTGATGAAGCGCTTGCCGGTTACTGTAAAAGAATAGATTTAACTATAAACGAAGACGGATCAATCACCGTTGTTGACGATGGTAGAGGAATTCCCGTTGACTATCACGAGAAGGAGAAGAAATCGGCCCTTGAGGTTGTAATGACCGTTCTGCACGCCGGCGGAAAATTCGATAAAGGATCATACAAAGTATCTGGTGGTTTGCATGGTGTAGGCGTTTCGTGTGTTAATGCGCTCTCAAAGAAACTTGTGGCCGAAATTCATCGCGATGGTAAAATATGGAAACAAGAATATAGCAAAGGCGCGCCCCTGGAACCAGTTCAAGAGGCTGGCACAACTAACAAAACAGGAACAATTATCACATTCCTACCCGATGATACTATCTTCGACCAATCAATTGAATTTAAATTTGAAACTCTTGCTTCACGGCTACGCGAATTGGCTTTCCTAAACAAAGGGATTTACCTATCTGTTACCGACAAGCGCGAGTTCGAAGAAAATGATAATGGCGATACGTTTCGCTTTGAGGAGTTCCATTCAGAAGAAGGACTAAAGGAGTTCGTTGAGTTCCTTGACTCGAACCGTGAATCGCTTATAGAATCAACCATTTATATTGAATCGGACAAAAATGAGGTTCCGGTTGAGGTTGCAATGCAGTACAATACTTCATTCTCTGAAAACCTCCACTCGTACGTAAACAATATAAATACCATTGAGGGTGGTACCCACCTAACTGGTTTTCGTAGGGCGCTTACCCGCACCCTAAAAAAGTATGCCGATGAATCGGGAATGCTCTCCAAACTAAAATTTGATATTAGCGGCGACGACTTCCGCGAGGGGTTAACTGCAATTATCTCTGTTAAGGTTCAGGAGCCACAGTTTGAGGGGCAAACTAAAACTAAACTCGGAAACTCGGAGGTTAGCCTAGCCGTGGACCAAGCCGTTAGCGAAGCCCTAACCAACTATCTTGAGGAAAACCCTAAGGATGCCAAGGTTATAGTTCAAAAAGTTATTCTGGCTGCTCAGGCACGCCATGCCGCCCGCAAAGCGCGCGAATTGGTGCAACGAAAAACTGTTCTTTCTGGATCGGGCTTGCCGGGTAAACTATCCGACTGCTCAGAAAAAGATCCTGCACAAACCGAAATATTCCTTGTGGAGGGCGACTCGGCGGGTGGTACCGCTAAGCAAGGGCGCGATAGGCGCTTTCAGGCTATTTTACCCCTACGTGGTAAGATACTGAATGTTGAAAAAGCTATGCAGCATAGAATTTTCGAGAACGAGGAGATTAAAAATATGTTTACCGCTTTTGGGGTATCCATTGGCACCGAGGAAGACAGTAAAGCACTTAATCTTGAAAAAATAAGGTATCACAAAATAATAATAATGACGGATGCCGACGTGGATGGAAGCCACATTGCAACCCTAATTATGACCTTCTTCTTCCGTTATATGAACAACCTAATAAACGCAGGGTACCTGTACATTGCCACTCCCCCGCTTTTTCTAGTTAAAAAAGGTAAGGAGGAGCGCTACTGCTGGTCCGAAGAGGAAAGAATCATAGCAGTTGAGGAACTGGGTAAAGGGCGTGAAGCCTCAGTCCACATTCAGCGATACAAGGGTTTGGGAGAGATGAATGCAGAACAATTATGGGACACTACAATGAACCCAGAAACCCGCTTACTTCGAAGAGTTACCATTTCGAGTGCCGCAGAGGCCGACAGAATATTCTCGATGCTTATGGGCGATGAAGTTCCTCCCCGCAGAGAGTTTATTGAAAAGCATGCTAGGTACGCAAAAATCGATATCTAATTTGAAGGAAAGGGCTGTTTTTACAGCCCTTTCTCTTTTCCCCTTACTACCTTACAGGCTTAAACATAAACTACTGTAAAGCATATTGGTCGCAATATCTTTCGCTTTTCGGGTGCCCCAATACCAGAAACAGGAGTAACTTCTTACACTTTTGTAATCCTTATGCATCTGTACTGGTATTTTTTGGAATTCTCCCAATCATAATAGTTACTGAATCGGGTTAACAAGAAAATTAGAAACCTAACAAACACACTAGGGGCGTTAGCCCCGTAATCTTCATAGAAAGAAACACCATTGCTTGATTAAGGGGTGTAGCCCTGTCATAATAACCTTACCTATTGAATGATATATCCAATTTATTTCAGGGCTATGCCCCTCAAATGGGTATTTAACATTTCTCTACGAAGATGGCAGAGCTACGCTCCGCAAAAAATATTTTTATTTGTCCTCTTTATCTCTCTTTTGTATGGGTTAAAACTTGAATAACTATAAAAAACCATTATTGTCCGATAAAAATAAAAAAATGAATTTAATTGTGTTAGCCCAAAGCAAAACCAGAAAAGGTTAGGGAATTATTGTGAGGCTTTAGAAGCAAGTCAATAGTTGATCCGATTAGCCTATCAACAGTAAACATAATTTAGTTGCCAAGTACTGCTGGAAGGCTTTCTAGTTTTTGCCTATGCTCTACAGTTCCATCCAGTTTGTATATCCAAGCGGGTCCATGCTGAGTGCCCTTTCTAAAGAATATCCGTGCAGCAATGCTTCCGCTGGGGTAAAAGGTAGTCCAAAAACCTTCGGCTTTACCATTTACATAGTAGCCACTCAGGTTCATATAACCATCCTCAGCATAAAAAGACCATGCTCCAACCGATTTACCTTCTCTATATGCCCCTTGTTGCTTTAAGTTTCCATTAGAATGGAAGAAGTACCATACCCCCGAAAAATTCCCTCGGCTAAAATTTCCTCGGCTGTATAAAACACCCTCAGTGTAGTAGCTAGCCCACTCACCTTCCCTATTATTGTCTGTAAACTGTCCAGCCTCGGCCATCTCTCCATTGGGGTAAAACTCTTGATACTTACCGCTTAACTGACCATTATCATAGTACGAAACATTCATTACCGCACCGTTCTCATAGTATCCAACTACTTTACCCTTTACAATACCTATATCATAATAGGTTACCCTCTGGAGATTACCATTTTTATAGTAGGTATAAAGTGTGTCATTATACTCGTTGTTAAGTTTAAACCCTCGGTAATTTATACTGCCCTCTTCATGGTAAGTTTCCCATGGACCATTAAGGGTGTCGTTTTTATAATTTGCAGATAATAAAAGAATCCCTTCGGACGAATATACCAGTGAAAGACCATTTAGTCTGCCTGTAGAGTAATTACTTTCTGAATCAATGGTCCCATTTGGATGGTAAGTTACCAGGTTGCCTGTGAGCAGATCATCCTTATATACTCCCGATTGGTAAAGCGATCCATCGTCCTTCCAAATTTTGTAAGGCCCATTCTTTTCTCCTTTTGAGTATCTGTACATGCTTTTCCTAAACCTATTCCGAAAATAGTTTGTCCATAAACTATCGGGCAAATTATTAACGTAACGTCCCTCTTGCATAATAATTCCCTCAGGATAATAAAATGAATATGAACCATGCTTTATGGTATCTCCATTCTGAGTGTATGCCTGAAATTTTTCTTGGATAGTCCCATCTGGATAGTAACGCTCACTAAAAACAATAGACTGTCCATAGCCCGATATGGCTAACAATAACAATAGTATTGATGTATATAGTTTAATCAAAAGAAGAAATTTTTAGCTGCCTTGTTAACAAAGGCTACTCTATATCAATAACCAGCTGGGCGCCCTCCAAGGCAAACTTGGGTCCATAGTCAACAATAACTGCAATGGCATATTTTCCAGCGGGCAACTGTCCATTGGGTAGTTCAACCTCAACATTCCTGGTCATTTTAGGGAATGTTTCTACCTCAAATGATGGAAACTGCTTCTCTTCGGAAGTGTATATATTCGATGCTATCAGATGGATTTTGCAGGTTGTTACTTTGTCACCCAGGTTATCAATGGTAGCTAAAAATTTTCTATTCGCATCCCCAGTACCTGTAACCTCTTCCAATTTATTTACCTTAATAGAATGGTTATTATTGCTACTAGGCGACTGGTACACTGTAACGCCAATTCGGCCGCTAACCATTACACCTGCTCCTAAGGTTTTATCGGCATCCCATGAGGTTTGCTCCTTTGTTGGTTGCACATAAAGCATTGCCCACACGGCACCATACTCATCGCCAGGCACTAGTATGGTTACCTGAACGGGTAGCTGTTCGCCAGGATTGAGTTCGAAAAAACTGGGGTTAATATTAAGCCAATTAGCCGCCGAACGACGTGTTGTATTGGGTGGCATCATTTGTCTTTGCCCATCGCTGCCAAGTAAAAAGTCGGAAATTGCAACAATAAATGATGCTTTCTTGTTGCTGTGATTTGTTATGTTGATAACCTTGGTTTGATTCTCACCAGGCTCGGCATTAAAATCGAGCCTTACAGGAGCTATCTCAAAATCTTGAG
>Ga0265295_1002044_pt1 | contig 33387 bp, 23 predicted proteins | sample Munlansysbiofilm_FD_192503 | JGI IMG/M metagenome (GOLD analysis project Ga0265295, IMG submission 192503) | Leachate microbial communities from a municipal landfill in Southern Ontario, Canada - Methane capture system biofilm | ecosystem: Engineered > Solid waste > Landfill > Unclassified ... | reverse complement strand
CCTCATCTATATTTACCCACTCAAGATATCTTTTCCCATTTTCTGTTCTTTTTACTGAATTAATAAGGTCATCAATTTCATTTCTGAAAAATGTTACTGAAATATTATTTTTACCTTTTTTAAAATCAATTCCTGCATCGTAACCAACTGAAGTTTCAGGATTTAGATTTTCATTTGGTAAAACAAGATAAGGCCCCATTTTCCAGCTTCCATAGAGCTTACTTAAACTTGGAGCATTGAAGGCTTTTCCTGCACTTGCCCTGAAAGTGAAATTTTCACCTGCCTTGTACATAAGTGAAATTTTTGGGTTATATTCTTCACCCCACTCTTTGTGGCTGTCCATTCTTATTCCAAGAACTGCAACAAAAGGATAAAAATCAATTTCATTTGAAGCAAAAAAGCTTGTTATTTCTTCATCTGCATCATAGCCTTTTCCTTTGTCATCCCTTTTTGTTTTTTCATACTGGGTTCCAAGGGTAAGGTTATTTCTGTTAAAAAAAAGTCTTGAATAATTCAGTTCAGCTTCAAGAATGTCTTCTGTATAATTCGTACTTTTATCTTTTGTTTCATGGTCATATGAAAAATATGATCCAAAGAGTTTTAATTCAGATAAGGAATCAGGCTTGATTGAAATACCTGGATTAATTCCTGATTTGTCCTGGGTTCTGTCTTCTTCTTCAATATCTTCCCTTGAAAAAAGAAATTTTGTATACATGGATGCCTTGTCAGACATTTTGTAATCAAATGAAGCACTTGCCTTATGTTCCTGATATTCGTCGGTTTCCTTTTCAATACCGTCAGTATGATAATAGGTATATGAAAGAAATGCTCCAGCCTTGTCATTGCCAAATCCGGAATTTACATTGTAGTTCTTCGTATTTCTGTTCCCTGCACCGGCAGAAAATCCTGCCTTGAACTTGTCACTTCCAGACTTTGTAATAATATTTATTACTCCGCCCATTGCTTCACTTCCGTAAAGAACTGAACCTGGCCCCTTAACAATTTCAATTCTTTCTATCATTTCAATTGGATATGAGTTGACATCAACTGTGGAAGAATGACCTCCATTTACCCTGTGACCGTCAATCAGAATAAGCGTATGGCCAGAATCAAGTCCCCGTAGACTTATCTGTCCTCTTTGACCCCATGCGCCTGAATTTTTTTTTACAGACAAACCAGAAATATTTTCAAAGGCATCTTCAAGATTTGTTATGCCTTGTGATTTAAGTTCTTCAATATCTATAACTTCAGTTTTTACAGGTGCATCATCTGCCAAATGTGCAGTTTTAGTTGCTGTTACAACAATTTTTTCATTTTCAACCGCCTGTAAGGCAAAGGCCTGAGGAATTGAAAAAAAACAAAAAAATAAAATAAATATTTCAAAAAACAAATTCTTATATTTCATAAACCACCTTTAAAACATGTCTGAAAACAGACGCCTAAGGAATTAAATTTTAAAAACTTATCCAAGCCAATGCTGCAATTTACAAAAGGTCTTTGATATTAATGACTTTTAAAATAAAAAAGGCATAACAATTAAAAAAAGTTATGCCTTTAAACTTTATTTTAAATTATTTCATATCTTTTGCCTGGATCCAGATAACAGCATCCTGAGAAAGTTCTTTGCCTTTATATTCTTTTGCAGGACCTGCTCCAAGTGCACAAAATCCCCACCAGCCGGAGCGAGGAATGCCAAATGTAAATTCTCCATCTGCATTTGCCTTTATTCCCATTGTTACAAAAGAATCCTGTGGTGCTTCTGCCTTAGCTTCAGCTGCAAATTCATTTTTATCCATCAAAGGGTCGTGGTTTAAATATTCAACTTCAATTTCTGCATATGGAACAGGTTTGCCATTGCTTTTAACAATTCCCCTGAATACGTTTCCTGTCCAGAGTGCATAAGGTTTGTCAAGTGGAACTATTTCAGTTGGAAGTCCTGTTTCAGCATCCCAGTCAGTTGGAAAGCCTGCTGTATTTACAACCATTTTTGTAATCTGCTGAATATAGATTTCTTCTTCTTTTTCATAATATGGTTCTGGAACAAGACAAAAAATATTGTCTCCCATGCCTCTTAATTTAACCTGAGCTTCAAAGGCTTTTCCTGAATTTGTAAGGCTTTTCCAGGTAATTGGCTTAAGAGTTTTTATTAAATCTGTTTTTTTCCCTTTTTTAATCATAAAAAATTCACAAGGTTTTCCCATGTCCATTGTATGACCTGCTTCAAATGGATGGGTAAATACAAGTTTCAAGTCTATTTCAGATGCCTTTTCAAGAGCTGATTCAGGTGTATAGATCATTTGGAAATGAGAATATGCCGGAACTGATGATAAACAAAACGCAATTGCACATATTAGTAGTAATCCCTTTTTCATTTTTACTCCTCTAACTTTTCAGGTTTAAAAATTGGCAAAGTTTTAAAGTTTTAGATGCAGAAATTTTCGGTACTGGCGAATTTTACTGATTGAACTTTTAAAACTTTGCCAAAAATTTATTATTCATTAATTTTTTTGCCGTCGATTTTTATTTCATGGCCAGGGCCGGCATCAAAAACAACTACATAGTCAAAATCAGGTTTTTTAAATGTAAATTCACTGAATTCATCCATTTTTCCGTTAACATGGATTTTTCCGCTTTTATCTTCAACCCGCATTTGAACTCCTGAAGCTGATGAACCGTCTGAAAAACCACCTTCACATACAATTTGTCCGTCACCTGCGTCATAGCATGAGCATAAAGGGGTGTGTGCATAAGATTGAGCTGAAAATAAAACAGCTACAAAAAACATTAGTACAGCCAAAGCATTTCTCTTCATTTTTTCTCCTTTAATTCTGGTAATTCTTATCATTTTTTACAAATCCCATTATTATTGTAAAAATTAAGGCAACGCCGTAAAAACCAAACATTGCCTGTAATCCACTTAAATTAAGTGCCTTTGAAATTGAAAAAACAGACGAAGACACAATAACGCCTATAACCATTGGGTAAATCATAGAAAAAACCATAATTTTGGCAGAGCCTGACATTAGTTTTACAGCTATAGCTGTTGCAACGCATGGAGGATACAAGACCATAAAAAGCATAAGCGAAAGTGCGTGAAGAGGTGTAAACCCTTTTTCTTCATTTTCCATCCTTGTTTCAAGAGAAGCACCGGACTCGTCCTGCTGATAAAGTGCACCAAGGGTTGCAACACTGCTTTCTTTGGCTGCAAGAGCACTTAAAAGAGCAACATTGACCTTCCAGTTAAATCCTGCATATTGTGTAAGAGGTTCAAGTGCCATACCTGCTTTTCCAAGAAAGCTGTTGTTTATTCTTTCCTTTTTCATTTCCATGGAAATAATTTTTCTTGATCTGACAAGCTTTTTGAGTTCTCTTCCAAGAAGTTTAAGATCCCTGTCTTTAGATGGTTTAACAATTGAAAGGTAAAGAGGATATTTTTCTTCAAACTTTTTTTCTTTTTTGTCAAAACCTGAACCACCCTGCATTTTTGCAGATCTGTAGGTGTCATAAAAATTGGCAAGATCAGTAACTTTTTCATGATTAAATTGGTCTTTAAATGATGTTTTTGATGCTGTCTTTAAAAAACCTGAAACTGCTTTTTCTTCCTCTAAATGATAATATTTCATTCTTTCATCGCTTATACCCGGATAATAAAGAAGAACAAAAATGACTACTGCAACTGCTGCAACAATGGTTGTGATTTTTTTTAAAAACAGCCAAACCCTTTCAGTTGCACGGATTAAAACAGTTCTTATGGATGGAACATGATATGGAGGAAGTTCCATTACAAAAGGTGCTGTTTCCTTGTCTTTTAAAATTGTAAGTGTAAGTATTTTTGAAACCGGCAGTACAAGAAGAATGCTTATTGTTGATATGAAAAACATTGCAAGACCTTTGTGTGCTGCAAAATATATGTTTATCAGAAGAACATACAAAGGAACCTTTGCAAGGCAGTTTAAAAGAGGAATTATCAAAATTGTTGCAAGCCTTGATCTTTCATCTGGAATACCTCTGCAGGACATAACACCTGGAACAGCACAGCCTCCCACATAAATTCCTCCAAGAACCATTGGAAGGGTTGACTGGCCGTGAAGACCAAATCTGCTCAAAAGCCTGTCCATAATAAATGCCATTCTAGGCATATATCCGCTGTCTTCAAGAACTGCAATAAGAGCAAATAAAATAAAGAAAATCGGAATATAATTTAAAAGTGCATTAACACTGTCAACAAACCAGAGAGAAAAAGCTCTTATCAGAGGTTCTTCAATAAATCCTGATGCCGGCATTATGCTTTCTGTGAAAGTACGTATTTTTGCCAGAAGAGGCCAAGTGTAATTTGTGATATTATATCCCTGAACAATTGCGAGATAATAAAGAAGGTAAATTACTCCAACTAAAAGAATTGGACCTGCAAATTTATGACACAAAAAACTGTCCAGAAAATCTGTCATATTAGTTTTTGTTTTTTCTTCTTGTTTTACTGCTGTACGCACAACATCTTCTGCAATTTCAAATCTTCTCTTAGAAATATACATGTCAGGTTTTAAGTTAATTTCTTCTTCAAATTTTTTTCTAAGTTCATTAACTTTTTCAATTATTTCAATATGGTCTTTTTCCTGTGAAATAATTTCCCCTACATTTTCATCTCCTTCCATAAGCTTAATTGCTGTCCAGCGGAGAGGAATTTTTTTTGATGTAAGAGAAGTTTTTGATAAAATAACTTCAATTTCCCTTAAATAAGGCTCCATATCAAGGTAATCAAGCTGAGCAGGAATTTTAAGTTTTTCAGAGGTTGAAAGATTATATACTGATTCAATAATTTCCTTTTTACCAAAGCCTGTTTTCATTGAAGCAGGAACAACTTCTACTCCAAGCCTTTGTGAAAGATTTTCATGATCAATTTTTACCTTATTTTTTTCTGCAAGATCCATCATGTTAAGAACTAAAACAACAGGCCGTCCTGTTTCCATAACCTGAAAAGTAAAATAAAGACCTCTTTTAAGAGTCATGGAATCAACAACATTTATTAAAACTTTTGGCTCTTCATTTAAAATAAAATCCCTTGCTACCCTTTCTTCAAGTGAATATGAAGTAAGTGAATATGTTCCTGGAAGGTCTGTCAGGGAAAATTTAAGGTCTTTGGATTTAAAACTACCGGTTTTTTTCTCAACTGTAACACCCGGATAATTTGCCACATGCTGCGAAGCACCTGTAAGAGCATTAAAAAGAGTTGATTTGCCACAGTTAGGCTGTCCTGCCAGAGCAATATTTACAATACTCATATAAAATCAACCTCCACAAAGCCTGCTTCCACATGCCTTAATGATATTAAAGTTGAATCCATTTTTATTTCCATTGGATCTTCAAGAGGTGCATTTCTTACAACTTCAACTACTGCACCAGGATAAATTCCCATAGAAAAAAGCCTTTGGCCAAGCATACTTGTGGCCATAAGGCTTTTGATTTTACATTTATTGCCAGGTTTCATTTTGTCTAAAGTCATTTTTAACCCCCAAATAAGAAAACCCTAACAAAAAATAATGTATTATGTTTTCTGTTAGGCCTCTACTTCCTTTGCAAGTTCCAAAGGCCGTAAGATAATACTATAAAAGATAGATATTGCTAACTAGCAAAGTAACTGCTAATTAACAGCAGGATTTTTAAATGTCAAATAAAAAAAATTAATTACATTGTTCTAATACTGAAATTAATTTTTTCCTTAAATTTTCAAATCTTTTTGATTTAAAAGATTTTTTGCTTTCTTCAAGCTCTTTTATGGTTTCTTTAAGAGCTTCTTTTAAAAGTTTTTCATTTGATCTTGCAGGACAAAGTGAAGAAAGATTTTTGAGATTTCGTGAATCAATTTCACGACCTATGAGAGATGCAATCAGACATCTATGCATATCAAGACTTTCCTGAAGCTCTTCAACATTTTTATTAATCACATATAAAAGCTCATTACTTTCCATTATAGCTATAATCCCCTAATTAAATTATACAAATCTAACTTGAAAGCCCTAAAAAAAACCGAAAATTTCACACAAAAGAAATTACGGCTTTTTTAATTATCTATTGGCTAAAAACAAAAATTTGTTGTTCAATTTAAAAAAAGATCAAAAATTTAATCTTTAGGATTCTAAAATTTTTTGACGATTAAATTTTAAATCTTCAAATGAAATTTAAAAAATTATCTTAGTTAAATAGTGATTTGGCCAAAAACTAAATTTTTTTGTTAATTTAAAGGCAGATAAAAAATTAACCTTATGAATACATTGAGTATTTTAAGGATTAGATTTTATCTAATATTAGAATAGACAAAAAAAGACCATTTTGGTTCAGCTGTAGTTCACTAATTATCAATTTTAGTAAGTATTTCTATCCTGTCTTTTATTATTTGACACGGCGTTTCAAGGTTTCCCCTTTCAAGACATTTGCCTGGATTATTGCCGGAATTTCTAAATTCTTCAAAATGACTGAGCCACTCCATTCCAGCCCTTGGACAAATCTGAATAAATTCCATAAAGTCAATTACTCTTTGCAAAGTTGAATGACTAAGGGTGTGTTCCATTTTACAGGCTTCATCATCAGCAGTTTTATAATCAATTTTTAAAATTTTTGTTAAGAATTTAAGAAGAACATCATGGCGTCTTCTCATTTCACGTCCTACTTTTTCGCCTTCTTTTGTAAGCTCAACAAATTCATATTTTTCGTAATTAACATATTCCCTGTCTCTTAAATTTTTGAGCATGCTTGTAACTGTAGGCATTTTTACATTGAGTTTTTTTGCAATATCTTTTACACGAACAAAACTTTTTTCCTGATTAAGCTCATAAATTGCCTCAAGATAATCTTCCATTGAAGAAGTAAGAGGTTTTTTTATTTTTTTCATATCATTACACTCGCAATTTTACTTGAATTATATTAGATATTCCTAACTAACCTTTATAAAAAAATTTGTCAAGAACTTATAATTATACATCTTTTAAAGCACGGCTTGCCATGCTTATTTTCAAATACATACTTTCTTTTGAATCTTTATATTTATTCTTGATTGACAATATTTCTTTTTCAATTGAGAAAAAAGCCTCGCAAACTCTGGGATCAAAATGAGTTCCACTTCCTTCTCTAATAATCTTAAATGATTTATCCACTGAAAAAGGTTCTTTATATGGTCTTTTGGTAGTTAAAGCATCAAAAACATCTGCAAGTGCAACTATTCTGCTTACAAGAGGAATTTTAGAACCTTTAAGTCCGTCAGGATAACCGGAACCATCCCATTTTTCATGATGGGTTTTTGCAATTATTTCCCCAAGCCTTATAAAACCGGCCTTTGAACCTTCAAGAATTTTTGCACCTATGGCTGCATGGGTTTTCATTATTTCCCATTCCTCAGGGTCAAGTTTTCCCGGCTTTAAAAGAATTCTGTCAGGTATTCCGATTTTTCCAATGTCATGCATGGGTGCTGCATATAAAATCCATTCTACAGTTTTTTTATCCAGACCCAATTTCCTTGCAATTGCAGCACTGTAATTACTCATTCTTTGAATATGGGAACCAGTGTCTTCGTCTTTATATTCAGAGGCATTTGTAAGTCTTATTATTGTTTCAAGTGAAACTTCCTTTATTTTTTCGAGTGCATTGTTTAATTCCCTGGTTCTTTGATCAACCTGATCCTGAAGATTTTTACTTATGAAATAAAGCTCCAGATGGGTTTTTATTCTTGCTTTTACAATGGAAGGATTAAAAGGTTTTACAATATAATCTGCTGCACCGGCTTCAAACCCTCTGGTTTCATCATCTTCTTCATCTTTTGCTGTAATAAAAATAACAGGGATTTTTTTGAATTTATTATCTGCTTTTAATTTTTTACAAAACTCATAACCGCTCATGTCAGGCATTATTATATCAAGAAGAATTATGTCTGGGAAAATTCCAGATTTAAGAGCATCAAATCCGTCTTTTCCTCCAGAAGCAGCAGCAACTTCATAGTCATTTTTTAAAATTTTATATAAAATATCTATATTCGAGGGGTTGTCATCAACCGTAAGAACTAGAGGTTTTTTTATAAATTCCATTTTTGCCTTCTTTTTGATTAAATTTGAATTCTGCAAATATAATTATTTTTCAAATTTTTTTATTATTTCATCTGTTTTTTCAAGAGCCTTTGAAAAATTATATGACTTTAAAAATTCATATATTTCCATACCCTGCTCTTTAAACCTTTCAGGTATTATTTTAACAAAATTTTCAATTTTTTCTACTGCAAGGGGACTTCTTTTTTTTATAAGAATTTTATTTTCATTTAAAAATTTTAAAAATTCCTTTTCATCAACTAAGGGTAATTTTTCATTTTCCAAGCTAAAGCAGAAACTTTCAATTTCTTTTAAAACCTCGTCCAATTCCTTATTAAAACCTTGTAAAAATTTATTTATATTTTCTAGATCATTATTTATTAAGCTTATTTCAAGATTTTTTATTGTTTCATACAAATTATTTATTCCAAGATTTCCTGAAGCACCTTTGATTCCATGAAGAATTTCAAGTGCTTTTTGCTTTTCATTATTAACTAAAAAATCTGAAAATTCTTTTTTGAAAAAAATATATTTTCTGCTGAAACTTTTTAAAATTTCTTTTAAGCCTTCAATGTCATTTTGGAAAATTAAACTTAATCTTTTTTCATCAAATTTTTTAAGTCCATAATCTTTTTTCTGGTCTTTGGAATTTATTTTTTCTCCAATATTTAAAACATGATTTTTTTCAAAAAGAGCTTTAGAAATTGTTTCAAATAAAATATCCGGATTTACAGGTTTTGTTACATAGTATTCAATTTTATGTTCAAGTGCTTTTTTTCTGTCCCTTTCCATAGCATGTGCTGTCATTGCAATTATTGGGATATCTTTTTTTTCGTTATCAAGTTCATGACGAATTTTTTCAGCTGAACTGTATCCGTCAAGTACAGGCATCTGAATATCCATTAAAACAGCATCATAATTTTCATTTTTTATTTTTTCAAAGGCTTCAAAGCCGTTTCTAGCAGTATCTGTTATTATTCCGGCTGATTTAAGTAAAAGCTCTGCAACTTCAATATTTAAGTCATTGTCCTCTGCAATAAGTATTTTTTTGCCTTTGAGTAAATTTAATGAAATTTTTTCAGGTGGAAGTTTTGTTTTTTTTGTTAATAATTCTGATTTTTCTTCATATTCAAATTCAAGTATAAATTCAAAAATACTGCCTTTTCCAATTTCGCTTTTTACTGTAATGCCTGATCCCCCCATGATTTTGACAAGTTTATCGCTTATGGCAAGACCAAGTCCTGTTCCGCCATATTTTCTTGTAGTAGACATATCAGCCTGGGTAAAAGGATTGAAAAGCTTTTTTAAAGAATCCTGATCCATACCAATTCCTGTATCCTGTACTGCAAAACCAAGCCTTGCTGTATGGTCTTTTTTTGAAATTAGATTCACAAAAATTTTAATTTTTCCTTTTTCAGTAAACTTTACTGCATTTGAAACAAGATTTAAAAAAATTTGGGAAAGTCTGAATGGATCACCATAAATATTTGAGGGAACATCTGGATCAATAATCAAATTAAATAAAAGTCCTTTTTCTTTTGCCTTAACATCAAGCAAGGAAGCTGCATCAGCTAAAACCTTTTGAGGACAAAACATTATTTTTTCTATTTCAAGTTTGCCTGCTTCAATTTTTGAAAAATCTAAAATATCTTCTATAAGTTTTAATAGTGTATTCCCTGAAAGTTCAATTTTATTCAAAAAATCATTTTGCCTTGAACTTGTTACAGTCTGTTTTAAAAGTCTTGTCATTCCAATAATTGCATTCATTGGAGTTCTTATTTCATGACTCATGTTTGCAAGAAATTCGCCTTTTGCTTCATTTGCTTTTTCAGCCTCATCCTTTGCCTTTTGGAGTTCTTTTGTCATTTCATAACGCTCTGTTATGTCATTTTCTATTGAAATAAAATTTACAAGCTGATTGTTTTCATCAAAAACAGGCTGAATATCAATTTCAATCCAGAATTCTTCGCCATTTTTTTTATAATTTAAAAGAGAAGTTTTAATCCCTTGTTTTGATTTTACTGCATTTCTAATTTTATTAACAACAGTCTTGTCAGTTTTTTCACCTTGAAGAAAAGACCCTGGTTTTTTATTCAGACATTCCTCAAGGCTGTATCCGGTTATTCTTGTAAAACCCTGGTTAACCCATTCTATAAAACCAAAACGATCTGTAATAATTACTCCGTTTATTGTTTTTTGAACTGCTAGAGCAAGTTTTGCAAGTTGATTTTCTGCCTGCCTTCTAAGGGTAATATCAATACCTTCAGGAATTATATAAGTTACTTCACCAATTTCATTTTTTACAGGGATGAGCGAAAAATCGATGTTTCTTGTTTTATTTTCCTTATCTTTAATAACAGTTTCAAGATTAATAATTTCCCCTTGTGCTGCCTTACTGACATAATTTTTAAGTTTTACTTTAAAATCTTTTTCTATCCATTCCCTTCCCTCCCATATATATCTGCCTATATAGTTTTCAGCCTTGCTTCCTGTTATTTTTGAAAGTGTTTTGTTGGTATTTAAAATTTGGCCTGTTGAAGTTAAAAGACCAAGAAGCTGGGAACTGTTTTCAAAAATTGCTCTGAATTTGCTTTCACTTTCTTTTAGCTCAAAATCAATTTTATGGCGTTCTAAAGCATAGCCTAATTGGGAACCTGCTTCCATAAGGGTATCTTCTAATTTTAAATCTCTTTTTTTAAATGAGGTTGAATAAAACTCAAATACTGCTTCAGTTTTTCCTCCGGCAAGAACTGGAAAGCCAACTGCTGAAATCAAATTTTGTTCCTGCATGAATTTTGATCTTAAAAATTTTATTTCTTTATAAATATTTTCAACCCATAGAGTCTGGTGAGTTTCCATTATAATCCCTGGAAGTCCAAGTGCTTTTTGAAAATATGTTTCCATAGTTACATCAACAAAATTTCTAAATTTTTTTAGGTCATTTGAGTACCAGATATTTGAAGGAACAAGCAGATTTTTGTTTTTCTCATCTGTAAGGTAAACATGGCCTATGTCAAAATTTAAATATTTACAGACAAGCTTTAAAACTTCTTCAAAGGCTGAAAAAGGATTTTTACTCAAATTTGCAGCTGATGCTGTTTCCTTGATTAGTCTGGCTCTTTTTATGCCTTCCTGTACTGCTGAATTTGCATTTTCAAGCAGTCGTGTCCTGTCAAAAACCCTTTTTTCCAAATTTTCGTTGAGCTGAAGCACTTGTTTTTCAGATTCTTTTCTTGCTGAAATATCAATAATTGAACAAATAATACCTGATATATTTCCTTTTTTATTTTTTTTGACTGAAACTGAAACAAGGGAATAAAAAGTTTTTCCATTTTTTTTCAAAAGTATTGATTCTAGGGAAAAAGCATCTTTTTTTTTAAATTTATGAAATATTTCTTTATCAAAAAAACTATTTTTATCAGGTGTGCAAAGTAAGGATATGTGTTTTTGATTTATTTCCTCAAATTTATATCCAAATAATTTTTCAGCTCCCTTATTCCAGTAATTAAGTGCTCCATTAATGTCAGTTGAAATAACAGCTTCCATAACCTGGTCAAGAAGCTGTGACTGCTCAAATATTTTTTTTTCTGCATTTTTTTTATCGGTTATATCTTCACCCGAGCTCATTATTGCTTCAAAATTTCCGTCATCATCATAAATAACAGTATTTGACCATGAGACAGTTCTGATTTCCCCTGATTTTGTTAAAATCTGAGATTGAGCATTTTCAAATTTTTTTATATTTCCAGAAACAATATTATTAAAAATATTTTTTACTTCAGGCCTTTTATTTTCGGGAATAAAATTTTCTATCCAGTCAAGACCTGCTGCTTCATTTTGAGTGTATCCTGTAATTTCACACCCTTTTTTATTTAAAAGTTTAATCTTTCCTGATTTATCAAAGGCAGCAATAATTGTTCCTGCAAGGTTTAAATATTTTTCTGCATTTCGCCTTTGTTTTTTTATTTCTGCTTCTGCCTCAACTTCTTTTGTAATAATTTCAGTAAACATTATTATTCCGCCGACAGAGCCTGAACTGTCAAACCATGGATGAATTTCCCATTTCAGCCAGTCTATGGAATTATCTTCCCGTACAAAAAAATCCTTATCCTTTTTTTCAATTGTCCCGTTCAAACATTTTTTGTGAATTTCAAGCCATTTTGGACATTTTAGTATTTCTGGAAAAATTTCATAATGAGTTTTTCCGATTATATTTTTATCTTTTATTCCATAATCAGTGTACCAGCGGTCACTAGCAGCAAGATAAGTCATATTCTGATCAAACATAGCTACTGCTGCCGGAGTATGTTTTACAAATATTTCAAGCTGTTTTCTGTTTGCATTTAACTGATCCCTGTAATTTTTTATATCTGTTATATCTCTTCCTTCAGCAATTAGCTGATCAACCTTGCCATTATTTTCAAAAACAGGTTTAAGAGAAAAGTCTATAAATGATTTTTTACCATTTATTCCCTTTATTTCAGTTTCATATCTAACGAATTCACCTGAAGAAGCCTTTAAAACATAATCTTTAAGTTTCATTTGCTTGAAGTTTTTATCTAACCACCACCCTGCTTCCCAGATTTTAATTCCAATAACATCTTCAATTTTTAATCCAGCAAATTCAAGAGCAGTTTTGTTTACTTCTGTTAATGTACCGTCACATGAAATAAGAGCTGTAAAATTAAAAGTTTCATCAAAAATTGCCTTAAATTTATTTTCCCATAAATTATTTTTCATATGATCTCCAAAAATTTACACGGAATTAAATTTTATATTAAAATACTGTTAATTTAAAATCTTGACTGATTTTTATTAGCTGCTGAACAAAGACGGTATTATTTTTTCATTTTAAAGTCAGATTTAAAATTTAATTTTTAAAATACTAAATGCATCTAAAGGTTAATTTTTAATCTTCCTTGAACTGACCAAAAAATTTTCGTTTTTGGTCAGTTACTATTTATTTCTATGTTTTTTATATATTTATCAGAAAAAAATTTTTTAGTAAAATTTCAAAAATAAAATATAATTTTATTTATAGTTGACTCATTGCAGCCTGTTGTTATATTATTTGGAGCTTTTAATAGTTCTATTACAATTTGGGGGCGATCTGGTTTCGACGGGGCTGATAGAAACAAAGATGGCATGCAGGGCCCGCAACCCTTATAATGCGGATATAAACATAATCGCAGACGATTATAACTACGCTGTAGCAGCATAAGCTACCGTCCTGCCGGAGTAAGATTGCGTCTCCGGATCTGGGCGTCGACACTAGCGATCTCGTCTTTTTATCCCGTCCGTGGATATAAAGATTAAATTTAGCGGACTGGCAGTCAAAAACTTCTGTCTGTAAAAGGTTTTGGCTGCAAGATTAAATCTACAGACTAAGCATGTAGAAGTCTTTGTGGAACTTCCCCGGACCCGGGTTCAATTCCCGGCGCCTCCACCATCAAAAATCAATTTATCTAATAAAATCAACAAGTTGCAAATTTAAAAAGGTACCTTAAATTTTTTTCTTGAAAATTATTTTTTCCATCAAAAATCACCTTTTTTTTATTTAATTTGAAAATATTTTTTAGCTAGTCTGGAGAAAAAATAAAAACATCTCTCTTATCAGGAACAATAGTTAAAATCTCAAAAATAAATATAACAATAAACACTGTACGCAAACTCTGATTATTATTTGAGTATAACTGCACTTGTTTTGGCAATTTGTTGTATTAAAGTTTTATTTTTACAAAGTTCGTTTTTCAACTTTGTTTCCCATAACTTTTTGTAAATATACTCTTTTTCTTTTAAAGATAGTTTCATTTTTTATCTCTTTATTTAAATATTTATAAAATTTAATTTATATATATTTATTAAACAAAAAGGCTTTACTAAAAAAAATAAAAAACCGTAAAAGAAAATAGCAAACCAAATTCAACCTCTTTTTGTGTAACCGTTGATGCTGAAACATGACGCAGATTTTGAAAACTACTAAAAATTATTTAAAAATTAAAATATTCCTAGAATGATCTCTTATATATTCCCATTTTTCCCCATGATTTTCTTTTATACATTCATAAAAAGAATCTTTGTTTAAATAAAAAAATAAATCCTGGTGAAAATTTTCAATATCAATAAATTTTGATTTTAAAAAAAATTCTGAATACAGCTGAATAATAAATGACCACTGGTCAGTAGAAATATCAATTGGTTCATTTAAAATAATTATAGATTTGTCTTTTAAGGTAATATAGTTAAAAAAAGAAAGGGTTTTAATAAATGACCGCACAGATCTTTTTACAACATCACGATCACCATATTCCTGAACCATTTTTTTGGAAATCAGGCTTAAGTTTATTTCATTTTTATCATTTTTTAATAAATAAAACTTTGGAACAACAAACCTGCAGATATCATAATCAAAAAGAATTTTAGCAAGAAAAATTGGTTTTAAAAAATTTAGGTCTTTTTTATTGCTTAATTCTATAAAAATATTTGGTTCGATTTTTGTTTTTGTCTTTTGAAAAGAATAAATAAAATTTCTGTATATTATTGTTCTTACTTTTCTCTTTCCTTCTTTTCCTGTTAATTCAACAGCAATATTTTCAAATACTTCATTGTATTCAGAAGGCTTAGTACCAACTTTTATAATATTTAAAAGCTGATAAATCCATTCTGGTTTAACAGGCCTGTCTAATCCTATCATATAATTTAAACCTTCTCTTCTACCTCAATAAAAGGGATTACAATTTCTTCTATACCAACGCCACCATGTGTTATCTCAAAAGTATCCATATTTGCAAACATTTTTAAAGGAGGTGCTAGTACAATTTTGATATCTAAACCATTGCCAGGATTATAGATGAAATAATTACCTTTATTTAGAAAAGAGTTAGTTTTAATTATTGTTCCTCTTTTGGAAAAAGAATCAATGAGATATTTTTCAAACCTGTATCCATTACCTTGAGAGACTGTGCAACCATGATCAGAGCAGAAAAAAATTTTATATCCGTTTTTAATAAGTGTTTTTACTTCATCCTTTATACCCGAACCATAAAGATATTCTTCAATAATTTTAAAGTATCTGTTTTTAGAAAAATTATCAGAGTCCACTAATGTTGAATGAGCGGTATCATCAAAGATATTATAAATCTTTGATATAAAATTAAATCCAAGAATTGAATCATCTGTAATTTTATTTTTATTTCTTAAAAAGACTCCGTTATTAAATCTTTCTTTAAAAGCTTTTTCTTCATTTGGAGATTTGGAATTGTAAATTTCTTCTATATTACCAGAATATATTGCAAATCTGGAAATTCTGGTAACAGATGGAATCATTGAAAAAACAGGTTTTTCTATAAAGGAAAAATCATTTAAATATTTTTTTAACAAAAACCATTCAGCAACTCCCATTCCGTCAAAACATAAAAGAGCTGTTTTAGTATTAAAATTTTTAGATAAATAACCAGATATTCTTTCAACAGATTTAAAATTTTTAAGAGGTTCAAAAGCAATATTTTTAAGACCTGAAGTAATAATAAAATTCAAAACAATGGAATCCAACTTTTCCAAAAAAGTAAAATCTGGAGTATAGCCTGATTCATAACAGGTAAAAATATAATCACCCCATTTTATTCCAATTTCAAGAATATCATCATAAGTTAAATTTTTAGAATTCTCTATTACACCTTTAAAGACTTTTATATAATCTTTTATATTTTCATCATTTTTTTTCTTTATCTCGCTATCTAATATGGATTTGTAATTCACCTCATGGATAAAAATATCTGGATTATGTAAAGAAAAATTCATAAGAATTTGCAAGTCATTAAAATCAATACTTTCAAAAAGAAAGGCATCTATATTAAAAGGAAGATTATTATAATTCATTTCAATAACAGGAAAAGAAAAACTATTTGCAATTGAAACAGAAAATTTTCCGTTCCTGTAATCACAAATTATAATATCGACTTCTGAATGAACAGCTTTTATAAACTCTTTCGAAGAGGCAGAAACATTGAAACTAAATCCTTTGCTTTTAATAAAGTTTAAAAATTCTTTATTGTTACAGATAAAGGCTTTATCACTCAAAATAATCTTTTTGTCTGAAACATTGTCTTTTATGTAAAAATCAAATAGATATTCTGCCCAATTCAAAATAAGTCCTTATCAATTATATAAACTCAACAAAAGCAACCTGTTCAAGCTTCAAATCAGGAACAATTATTTTTTTTCTTTCAAGAAGCTCTACTTCTTTTGCACGCTGTTCATTATTTTTTCTAAATCTTGCTTCTCGTATGTTTTCGACTTTTATCTGGTCAATGAGCTTTTGTCTGTGCTCAAAATATTGTTTGGCTTTTTCTTCATAGTTTTCAATCTCTTCAATCCATTCAATTTTTTTGGCAAGATATATTTCTTCACCCTTTTCTTTTGCATGACTAAATGCAGATTTATAAATCAAATCAATTTGATCCTTACATTTAAAATTTTGTACTATTGTACAATTATTTAAATTTCCTTTATTCAGATACAAACTGATTCTGTAATTATTAAAATCTTCATCTTCCATGAATACCGAAACAGGAGTTGAATATTTTTTATCAATATTATTTGTAATTGTGAGAATAAAAACAAACCAATACCCTTTAATTCCGGAAAATTTATTTATATCAAGCTTAATGGCAGACACCCTGCCAAAACTGTCAGATTTTTTTATAAATTCATTAATTTTTTTAAAAAAGAAATGTTCAAGGTTTACCAGGTCATACTTTTCTGATTCAAATGATATTTCAGGATCAAAAGTAAGATGCTTGTATTCATTTCCTGAAAATGGATTTTTAAAATGAAAAAGTCCATTTTTAGATTTGTATTCATTTATAGTTATTTTCTTTTGCCTAAGAAAAGAAAAAACCATTTCTTTAATTAAATAGCTGCTGTTATTTATAAGCTTTTCAGCCTTTTTTTCATCACTTTCAGAAAAAGGAATAAGAAGATCACCCTTTTCCAGAACATCTTTTGCTCTATTAAATATTTTTGATGCGTAGATATCAAGTTCGTGGCTTTCTTTTTCTCTTGCATTAACAGCATCTATATAAATTTTATCAAAAGAAAATTCATCTTCAAGAACATCAAGCACATCTGCATACTTATCATCACCAAACTGATCTTTAATAAGTTCAAGCTTAGTTTCAAGAATTTCCCTAACCCTGTCTTCTATTGTATCTGTAAGTCTGAAATTAAATATAAAAGAATTTTTATTCTGACCGATACGGTCTATTCTTCCTATTCTCTGTTCTAGTCTTGAAGGATTCCATGGAAGATCAAAATTTATTATGCAATTACAAAACTGAAGGTTTATACCTTCACCACCAGCATCAGTAGAAACCATAATCTGTTTTTCATCCCGAAAAAGACCAACCTGCTCATTCTTGCCTTCCCTTGATAAAGAACCGTTTATAAAGGCACATGAATAACCGAAATTCTCAAGATAACTTATTATCGCATCCTGAGTTGGCCTGAATTCCGTAAAAATTAAAAATTTTTGATCCGGATTATCTTCCCTTATTATTATTTCTTCAATTAGTTCAACAAGGACTTTAAACTTTTTATCTTTAAAAGAAGAACTTACATTTTCAGCTGCTTTAATACATTCATCAACTATTTTAATTTCATTTTCTATATCTTCAGTTGAAACTGAAGCAGTTTTAGAAAAAATATCATCTTCTTCAGGATCTTCACTTATTCCGTTATTTAATTCAGCTTCATTTTCCAAAGAAAATTTCTCAAGAAAATACTTTCTTTTTTTCATGGATTTTTCAATTGCAAAACTGCTGCTTGAAGCAATTCTTTGAAAAAGCATTACAAGCATAATTAAAAACTGATTATTTTTATTAACCGCCATATTATAACAGGTTGAAACATAATTGGTTACAAGCTCATAAAGAAAAAGTTCATCGCCATTATCATTTTTAGTTCGGTTGATACTTCTTGTGGAAGTTATTCTGTGCTTAAAAATTCTTTTACCCGAAAAATCAACAACAGCTCTTTTTTTATTCCTTACACAGACTTCTTTAACAAGCTCTGGCTTTAAAAATGATTTATCTGAAAAAAGAACGGGATCAACCAGTTTTAAAAGGTGAAAAAAAAGATCTTCATCTCCCTGGTGGGGTGTTGCTGTTAAAAGAATAAAAACAGGAACCACGGAACTTAATTTTTTAGCAAGTTTGAATCTTAAAGATTCTGCCTGATCATTTTTTTTAGAAAGTTTATGAGCTTCATCTATAATAACTATATCAAAACCGGCATTTATAAGATCTTCATACATATTTTTATTATGCCAGTTTCTTCGATTTATCTCTTTTTCTGATAAAAAGCTGTTGTTTACTTTTAAAGGCTTTATTGTATCCATGGAAACTATAATCTTATCATTTAATTTCCATACATTTGTGTTTTCACCATAACTCTGTTTAAGATTTTTTACATACTCGGTATTATAAATAACAAATGTTTCATCAAATTTTGAAACAAGCTCTTCATGCCACTGTAGAACAAGGCCGGAGGGAGCAATAATTATAGTTCTTTTTGCCATCCCTCTTAAACGGTACTCCTGATAAACAAGAATAGCTTCTATGGTTTTACCAAGACCAACTTCATCTGCAATCAGACACCTTGGTTTAAATCTGTTCATAACAAAATCTACTGCCAGCAGCTGGTGTGGAAGTGGCTTAATTTTATAATTTAAAGAAGAAATCAAAGATTTTTCTGTAAGTGAGCCTTGAAGCACAAGAGAGATAAATCTGCATATAAAAGAATCAGGATCAGAAATTTCAGAGTTTTTCAATGCAGAAACAGGATCTGTAACAATTTGAAGATCCATGGCTCTGCAAACAATTTTTTTTCCTGTTTCAAAAAATACTTCTATAAATTCATCTTCAAAACCTGAAAAGCCAATGATTGTGCCAATACCGCTGTCTTTATAAATTTGGCTTGTAACTTTATTACCAACATTTAAAACATTATCAGACATGATAAATACCTGTATTAATTTTTAAAGACCTTCAAGTTTAAGTTCAGCAACTTCGATAAATTCGCTAATTTCAGAATTGTTTTCTATAATTTGTTTATCCAGCTTTTCAGCTACTAAAAGAATATCTTTAAATCTTTCTTTTTTATAACAATGGTTAAATCCTGCTTTTAAAGCCTCTTTTCTACAAGTTTTAATTTTTTTCCTTTTTGTATTTTGAGCTTCAAAAAGAAGAGATTCAAATTCTTTTAAAAGAGCTTTTTCCCTTTTTTCAGCAACAGGTACTTTTTCTTTTTCAGTTTTTGGCCTTCTGTATTTACCGTCTTCCAAAATAAAGTTTTCATTTAATATATTTTCAAGCTCAGGCATATCATCATCTATTGATGTTGCAACCTTGTTAAAACCTGTGAGAATTTCAGAATAATTTTTAGGTATGTCAAGAAAGGTATTAAGCCAGATAATTGCAGACTTTTCATCAGAAACAAAAAATATCATGTTTTTGGAAAAACCGTCTTCTATATCTTTTAGCTTTGTTTCTTTTTTATACTCCTGATATTCACCAAACTGATCAGGGTTAAACCAGAAACCGTCTGCTTCTATAAAATTTTCATGGAGCATTTTAAAAAAAGATGAAGAATTATATTTTATGCTGTATCCCCTTAAAACATAATAAGAAAGCATTTTAGAATAAAGCATCTGCTCTGTACGCTCAACAGAAGGCTCAATATTGAGCTGGGATAAATGCATTTTAATAAATTCTTTTTCAAGATCATGTCCTGCATTTTCAAGAAATCTTTTAGTAAATTCCTCCTTTGGTTTATAAGCTGAAATAACAAGATCCTTTGAAACAGCCATGGATGTTGTTACCTGCTTGAAACTTCCCTGTTTTTTATCAAGCACAGAAACATTTGAAACAACAAAACCTGCTTTTAATAAAGACTCCTGGATTGCATTCCAAATATTTGATTTTGAATTATGGAACTCAACAGTTATCCATCTATTAGGCTTTAATACTCTGAAACATTCTTTAAAAGATTTGTACATAAGTTCAGAATATTCAGATAAACCTTTGGCCTGGGATTTATTTATAACAGCTTCTCTTTCATTGTTTGTAAATACTTTAAGCCATGATTCCCATAAAAAATTAAGCTCAGAATACATTAAATTGCTGCCAAAAGGAGGATCTGTAAAAATATAATCAACAGAGTTATTTTTAATACAAATCTTTTCTGATGAAGAAGTACTTATAGCACTATTTGACTCCATAGATTTAAGTGTACCAAATGCAGAAATAAAATTATTAAGTTTATTTCGGATCACATTGAAAACATTAGTTTCAGCTGTCATTGAAGATATATATAGGGTCCCTGAAACAGGCCCATTACCACGTCTTCCTAAATTAAACCTTGAAAGTTTATTAGAAAGCTGACCAGCAATTGATTCAAAAAGTAAAAGTACTCTAAAATTTATACTTTTAATGTTGTTATATAAACACCCTAAAATCCAAAGATTTCTCTTTGTATAAAAATGATGAACATGAGTTATACCAGTTCTGTCATTTCTTCTTGATTCATCACCTTCAGGCATTCTTTCATGTGGAACCCAATAAGGAATATCACTTTCATCAATTTTCTTTATTACATCTAAATCTTTTTCATCAGGTGCTTTTTCAAATCTTTTATTTCCAAAGGTATAGTTAATTAAAACAGGCACCTGCTTTGCCTGGATTATCTCTTTTCCTAAAATTTTATCAAAAAAAAGAGTTTCAGACCTTTTGCAGTCTGTTTTTTTTATTTCAGCATCACATTCAGGACATTTATAAACTTTTAAAACCTTACCATTTTCTTTATCAACAGCCTCTTTCCAGAAAACATGCTCTGAGTTACAAAAAGGACAGATAAAAACATCTGACCATACTGTGTAGTTAATTTTACCTTTTGCACTTATATCTTCTTTGGAAGCATTTTTTTTAAATATATCAAAGGACGCATCTTTATGCTCTGTTTCATACATCCAGCCGCATTCTTCTTCAACCTGGCTTAATATTTTTTCAGCTTCTTTTTTAAATTCATCAGAATCTATTTTAGAATTGTAATTATATGCAATAAAACTTGCTACAGGGGATAAGTCGGATAAAATTGCTTTTCTGTTAAGCATCTGAGCTGCTACACCTGTCATGCCTGTACCGCAGAAACCGTCAAAAACAATATCTCCTTCATCTGTGTAATGCTCGATGTACTTCATTATTGCCTTATAAGGAACTTTTGTATGGTATGAATGAGCATTATATACAGGGTCATTTTTCCCCTCACTTACATCAGCTACAAAAGGTGTTCTTTCATAATCATCATTTTCCTCATCATAAGGTTTTCCATATTCCTTTATAAAATCGTTTATATAAGGGTTTGGACAGGCTGTATAATATGGAGGATCAGACAAAGCCAATATATCTTCATCTTTTCCTTTTGGAAAACCCGGGTTTGATTTTAGTTTTTCAAGTAAATTTTCAAGTGGTTCTATATTTTTTTTATTCATTTATTTTTTCCAATTTAATTTTAATTCTTATACTTTTTTTATCCTGATTATTTTTTAAGATATTATCTTTTATCTCTGAAAAAGCATTTTCTAAATCTTCAAAAGAGATCATATCTTCCTTTGGAAATATTTTTTGAATTATATCTTTGTTCGGGTCTAATTCAATAATATCTATCTCTTTAAAAAGACTGTTTATTGCCTTTATAAGATTATTATCTATATAATCTGGAAGCTTTTTATTATCTAATATGTACTTAATACTTTCTTTTGAATTATCATCTTCAAGAAATTGAATATTATCTCTGTATTCCCTTATATTTTTTATAATAGATTTTTCAAAACTATTATAAAATTCTTCTAGCTCGTCATTAATGGAATCAAGCTCATTGGCAAGCTTTGAATATTTACCGTCTTGGGGGTTATCAGGGAAAGTACATCTTGAACATTTTATATTATCCTGAAGCTGGTTTTCCAAATCATGGTTTAAACATTTATATTGATTAAGCCTGCTCCAGCCGTCTATTTTTAAATTAAGCTTACTTGAAGAAACACAGGTAATATTTTTTAACAAATTAATTTTTTTAAAAATTTCGCTAGTTTTATAATTTTCAAGATTTTCCCATGATAAATTTTCACCAACATATTCTTTGTGCAAAAACAGATAAAAATCATAAATATATATTTTTTTAAATTGGTCAATTTTACCTTTTAAGGAATTCCTGTGTGACCTTTCAAGGAACATTTCAAAATCTGAAAGAATATCTTCTATGTCTTTTTTAATTTTTTTAAGCTGATCAAATTTTTCATTGTCTGCAATAAGAGAATTGTTTTTATCAAGAAGATTCAAAGCTTCTGAAACATAAACCATTCCCGAGTGAAGTTTACTATTATAAAGGTTTAAAGCATCAATAACATTCTCTGTTTTATCCAGCATTATTTTTATTGAATTTTCATCTTTATTTTTCTTAGAAAGATATTCTTCTATTTTGGAAAACTGAGTTGGATTTGAAATATCAAATTTATTCCAGTCAATATCAAAAATATCGGATAAATTTTCCTCAATTTTTACAGGATCAATATAAATGGTGCTTTTATTTTTAAGCTCTTTTAAAATGTCTGTAAGATTTCTGAATTTTGCAATAAAATTTTTTATTTCCGTCTTATAATCATTGAAGATATTGAGTCTTTCTTCCTCAACACCAATTTTTGCTCCGTTAAGTCCAAAACTATATATAATTTTTTGTGCAAAATCATAAGAAAAAGATTCCTTATAAGTTTTTACATATTTTACAGTTTCAAACATTTTAAGGGATTTAAATTTTTCCCCAATATTATTAACGTCAATTTTATCTCCTCCTGCAATCTGAAGATAAACCTTTGCCTGGACAGTTAAAAGAATAAGAACAAGGTATAAAAATTCCTTTTCCAGACCATAGTCCCCTGCTCCAAAAACCCATATAATCTCTTTTTCTATATCTGTTACTTTTGTATTATTTTTTGAAACAGCTGCTAAAATCTGCTTTCCAAGCTTTGAATTAAGTGCATTTGGAAAACCTGAGCTGTCAATCATATCAACCGATTTAAGAAAGTTTTTTGTATTTACTGATATATCGTTTAAATTTCCTTTAATAAGGTCATATGCAGTATCAGAAAGGGTCTTTTCTATATTTGTATCAGACAAATTTATGGCAAATTTAGGATGAAGAGGATATTTGCTGCAAAATGAAGAATCAAATATCGAAGTCTTAAGGTCATCTATCATCTCAGGGATAGAACCATTTGATTTTACATGGTTTATAAGTTTTTCATCTTTTCCATTGAAATAAACTTCTGAATTATTTCTAAAAAGCTTTGAAAGTGTTTGAGAAATACCAACCCCTTTGTTTGGTCCTGAAGAGCCTGATATCCTCTGCTCCAATTTTTTCTTCATTAGAGTAGATTGAAAACCTGAGTTTATAAGATTTCTTATTGCGACAATATCTTTAAACCTTTCAACATGCTCTGCACTGGGAAGCGGTATTTTTATCTTTAGCTCTATATCTGAAAAATTATGCTGACAATCATCTATATATGGAGAAATAAAAACTATTGAATAATCCCTTTCCGGTAACTTTTTAAAGGATGAAAATTTTTTACAAAAATAAACATATCCTTTTCTAAAAGACTTATTTGTTGACCATGAGCATTCATCATAAAAAACGTCATCTGTATTTTCTACCTTTTCAAGATCGAGAAGTCTTTCAAGCTGTATAAAAAACTCTGCTTCAACTTCATCATCTGAAACACTTGCTGTTTTTTGCTTAATTTTTTCTTCGGGATCAACACCAGTTTTTGTATCAAATTTAAATATTTTTCTTCCAGATTCTTTATCTTCTATAAGTTTTATATATTGCTGATCCGTTGCTTCCCTTATTTTTTTTACCACAACAGCAACATAATCTTTTGCAGAAAAAGCTTTATTTTGAGGCATTATCATTAAATGTTCTGCAAGTTCTTCGGGAGATGTTCCTGTTTGATAATCCGGCCATAGAGAATAAACAGCAAGAGCCTTTGAAATTTTTAAAGCATCTTCCTGATATTTTTCATCCATTGTTAAAATTTTCTGTTCTATAATATCCATAACCTTTTTTACTGAATATATTTCTTCTAGATTCTTTTTATCAGGTGTTTCTGCAAGAATGTCATAAATTCTTTCAAAGGTTATAAAATAAGGGAATTCTTTATTAAGAAGATATTTGATTTCACTTGTTGCAAACTGAATAACACCTCTTTTTTCAAAATATGGAAGTTTATTAAAAACATCTATTATAAAAGGTGTAAGGGGAAATAGGTTTACAAAATCATCAATTTTTGTTGACACAGATTCAATTTTTTTTCCGAAAGCCAAAAGTTCCTGTTCAAGCTTGTGTTTTTGTTCGTTGGTTTTGGGTATAATCCTTTTTGCAATTACTTTTTTTACATCTTCCCTATGGATAATAATGGGAAGAAACCTCTCTGCTACCCTTGAAAATTCAGAAGCAACATTTTTAAACTTTGGACTTGAAAATATATCTTCCTGCATGGAAGCAATAAACATAATGTCTTGATCCGGATCTGTAGAAACCTGGCCAAGAACTCTAAGAAACTGAAGATCGGCTTTCATCAGTTCCTGAGGTTTAGAAGCCAAAAAGTCTGAAACTTCATCTATTACAACAAGAAGACCGGCTGTAGGTTCATTTTCTTTAATAATTTCATTAATTTTAAAAATATTTTCTTTGTCATCGTAATCTTTATTTTCAAGATCAAATTCTGGGATATCAATATTATACTTTGCTTTTAATTGTTTTCTTATTTTATCGAAAAACCAGAATCTTAATGGAACCTGAACAGCCTGCAATTCAAATTGTACTGTAAAAAATGTTCGCCCTATTTCAGAAACAGCATTTTGAACTTTTTCATTTTCTATATACTTTCCGAGCTCCGGTGAGGAAATAAGACTTACCAGGAAAGAGATAAGATGGGATTTACCACTTCCATAATTACCAATTATAGTATTGGCCTTATGATTGGCTTTCTTTATATTATCAAAAAATTCCAGAATCTGTTTTTCGAGAGATTCAGAAATCACATAACTTGAAATTATATCTATTCTGTTTTTTTCTTCTTTTATGTCAGAATCAACATCAACAACATCTTTAATCTGGTTAAATTGAAAATACCGACCAATGGCATTTGGATCGAGCTTATCAATATCAGTTATCACTTCAGCTTTTTGTTTTTTTTCAAAATTTTCATCTATTTCATCAATATCAATCATCAGAATATCTCTTATATCCTGATCAAAATATTCCTCACTTCCAACATTCCCATAATAAAGCCTGTTTCCAAGTCTTTTTTCATCTTCCAGGAAGATGACGCAATTTTTATTCCTTGAATTATATTTAAAAGCTCCAACCGGAGACATTTTTAAAAATAAATCATGATATAAAATATTTGCATTTTTCAGTATTAAATTATTAGGTTTGGAATTAAACCATTCCTTTATTGAAGTAACCAGGTCAAGTTCTGATTTTCCATCAGCATTGTCAATCTCATTACTTATTTCAATAAGCTCATTACCTACATCTACTTCTACCCAATTATCGGACACAAGATAATCAAGAATCTTTTCTTTTTTTGTTATATTTGTTCCTGTAATTGCTAAGAGCTTAAATCTTAAATTATCAGCCTGTGCAATATAAGTAGCAATACTAGACATTATAAGTCTCCTGAAATGTATTTTTGACTGAGGTTCTTTTAAAAGAGGTTTATAGCAAATTATCTAATTTGTAAATAGCCCCCTAAATTTATAAAATTAAGTAAAATACTTAATTAATTAGCACTCAGATAAACAGACCAAAACGGATTGTAAATATCTAATTTTATTCATTTATTTTCCAGTACCCTGTCTTTTTAGACCCCACACGAATAATAATCTTTTTTTCTTTTAATTTTTGAATATTTCTCATAATAGTTGTTCGGTCTTTTTCTAATCTTTTTGCCATATCATTATAGGAAACCTCTGGATTATTTTTGATATATTTTAAAATTTGCACCTGTAAATCGGTTAAAGATGCACTTAAAGATGCACCATCAGCACCATTATGCACCTTTAAATCTGACTTGTCTTCAACTTCATCTGACTTTAAAGATGCAATATCCGTTTTCCTGTAAATTACAGCTTTAAAGGTGCACCCTGCTCTATCATCAATAAACTCAATTTCAGGCCATTCTTCCAAAGCTCTTCTGATTCCTGAACCAAGTCCTCTGTAAGGAAGAAGATTCTTTGCTGTAAAAGATGCAAGGATAGGATTTCTTATATTTGAATTGCCTGCTTTTATTTTTTCAATTGTAAGATGATTTGGAAGGTGTCCCGGGCTTATTATTTCTATTCTGCCATCAAAAATAAAAATCCTTATTCCTGCACTTATAAAATAGTCTCTGTGAATCAGAGCATTAACTAAAATTTCCTCAAAAACAATCTCAGGGATTTCAGAAACTCCAGTTGAATTCACACTTCTTCCTGCCTGAATTTTTTTTAGATTCCTCATTATAAATGCAAGAGAATCATCAAAGAGTTTTTTTAAAGGCCCAAAAAAATCTTCAGAATCAAGATACTCTGAAACAGAAATATCTTTTCCGGGATAGGTTACAGCCTTGACAGTAAATTCAGGTTTGATCCACTGGGGATTTTCTGTAAAAAGGAGCACTCCTGCTAAATTTAACGTCCCCTCCTCAGTTGCAAGGTTCATATTTTTTAAAAGAGTAAGGATTTCTTCATTATTTTCAGGCAAATCCATTTTATATATTTTTTTAAGAAAACTTCTGAAACTTAATTTATCAAGTATATCAATTCCTGCCTTAGTTGGTATTTCATCTGCATGGAGAAGATCAACACTTTGAAAAAGTCTTCTTAGCTCTTCCTTAGAATTTACCCTTCTTTTGTCAGAGCCAGTCTTCAGCCAGATCACCCCGTTTTTATCAAAATAAGGCTTATCTATTCCTTTTGGAATCTTGACTGCAATTACAATTTTATCATTATCAAGAAGAATATTTTCTGTACTTACTGTAAGGGGACTTCTTATGTGCTGACTTGCAGAATTACTTATGAGCTGATTAATTCGAACTGCATCTTTTTTGTCAAGTCCTGGAATCGAACAGTCATCTGCTATACCTATATATATAGTCCCCCCTTCTGAGTTTGCAAAGGCTACCATTTCTGCAGCAAGAGAATCTGCATTTTTTATATCCTCTTTAAACTGATTTTTACTGTCCTCACCTTTTGCAGCAATTTTTTTTATATCTATCATTACAGGTACCTCTTTAGTAAAAAAATTCTTACTTAACCTGGCTTTTTTATTTTTATTTATTTTTATAAAAGCAATAATAAAGGTGTTTGATTGATCACCGCAAATCATATTTTCAAATTTACTGGAAAAAATAATATAGTCTATGTAAATAAAGAAGTTTTTAAGGCTTTTAATAATTTTTTAAAAGATGAAAATCCTGAAGATGATTTTTTTATTTTTAAAAGCAGACAAGGTTATAATAAACCTATTTCCAAGCAACGTGCATGGCAGTTAATTCAAGACTGGACTGGCTCCATAAATCTTAAAGGCAATTATGGAACCCATACTTTAAGAAAAACTTTTGGATATATACAAAGAACCCACTTTGGAGTCTCTTGGGAAATTTTGTGTAAAAGATACAATCATTCAAACCCCGCTGTAACCATGTGCTATCTTGGAATAACAGGAGATGAAGTAACCAATATATTACAAAATGAAATATAGGTAAAACTTATGCCGGATTTAAATTTTAAAAAAATTGATAAGCTCAAGAAAAAACTGGATTCTTTCAGGCCCTTACCTTCTGAAGTTCTTAAAAATCTTCATGAAGATCTTGTTCTAAGATGGACTTACAATTCCAATGCAATTGAAGGCAACACCCTCACTCTCAAAGAAACTAAAGTTGCTCTGGAAGGAATTACCATTGGTGGTAAAACAATAAGAGAACACTTTGAGGTTATAAATCACAGAGAAGCAATTTTTTTTGTTGAAGATCTGGTAAAAAAAAATGAGCCTCTATCTCAATGGCAGATAAAATCAATTCATCAGTTAATATTAAAAAATATAGATGATAAAAATGCAGGATCATACAGAAAAAATAATGTTATTATTTCTGGTGCAAGCCATGTTCCTCCGGATTTTACTCAGGTTCCTTATTTAATGGAATCCTTTATAGAAACATACAAAAGCAATTTTATAAAATTGCATCCTGTGGAAAAAGCGGCAAGGGTTCATGTTGATTTTGTAAAAATCCACCCATTTATAGATGGAAATGGAAGAACTGCAAGACTTTTAATGAATCTGGAACTGATGAAGAGTGATTTTCCTTCTGTTATTTTACCTGTGGAAAAAAGATTAACTTACTATGAATTTCTTGACCTTGCTCACACTAAAAATGATTATAAACCTTTTTTACAGCTTACTGCTGAAATAGTTGAAGACAGTTTTAAACCTTACTTTTATGCTTTAGGAGTACATAATCAATGAAAATTATTTATATAGATATGGATGATTTTTTATATAATTACCATATTGTCATAGCAGAATATAATATCTTGAGTCTGTTTCAACGACAAAACATTGACCCTAAATCATTTAGACATTTTTTCAGACAATGTTATAGAGCACTTACTAATATAGTTGATGAACGAAAACGGACTTTTTTGTCCATTCTTAAGTCAGATTCAAAATTTAATCCTCAAAATACTCCATGTATCCTAAAGGTTAAATTTTTCATCTTCCTTAAACTGAGCAAAAAATTTTCGTTTTCGGCCAACCACTAATATAAGTTTAACCTGAATTGAAGTTTCCAGGAAAATAAAGATTCCCTAAACCTAAACTCAATAATTTCTTAAAAAAGATTTGTAAACAAACAAATAAAATTATATTTTTCTATATATCTTTTTACATTTATCATTTTAAAACAGATCTTTTAAGTGTGAGGAAAAAATGGAAATAAATCAAAATACAGCTCTTTTTCATGAAAAAATAAAAAATAAATCCCCATTAATTCATAATATTACAAATTTTGTGGTAATGAATTCTTCTGCAAACATTCTTCTTGCTCTTGGAGCTTCTCCGGTAATGGCACATGCAATTGAAGAAGTTGAAGAAATGGCATCCTATGCAGATGCACTTGTACTTAATATTGGGACTCTTTCTCCAAAATGGGTTGATGCAATGATAAAGGCCGGCAAAACCGCAAACAGAAAAAATATTCCTGTTATACTTGATCCAGTTGGTTCTGGTGCTACATCTTACAGAACAGAAACTGTTAAAAAAATTTTAAGCGAAGTTAATATAAATGTATTAAGAGGTAATATTTCTGAAATCTGTTCCCTTTCCAATGAAACTATAAAGACAAGAGGTGTAGATTCTGCAATTAATGAAATTAATAATGAAATCATAGAATGTGCAAGGGAAATATCCATAAAAACTGAATCAGTTATAGCTGTTTCCGGTGAAAAGGATATTGTTACAAATGGAAAGCAGGTGCTGCAAATAGAAAACGGCAATCCTCTTATGACAAAGGTTACTGGAATGGGATGCGGCCTTTCAGCTGTTATTGGAGCATTTTGCTCTGTGTGTGAAAAGGAAATTATAAAAGCCTGTGCCTGCGGATTTGCATATTATGGTATCTGCGGAGAACTTGCTTATTCAATCTCAAAAAATCCAGGCTCATTTAATGTAAATTTTGTTGACATGCTCTACTCTGTAACAAAAGAACAGCTTGACAGTCTTTCTTTAATTAAACAATTAAACGGATAATCCATGAAAAAAATTTTTTTTGCATTAATTCTTGTTTTATTTTTATTTGATTATTGTTCTGCTTCATATGTTGTTCCTGCTGCTGTACCTGCACAGACAAGAATTAAACAGGGAGGCGAACTTTTTTTTACTCTTTATTTTTATAATACATCAAATGAAGATAAAGAAGTTAAACTCCAAAAAAATCTGGAATGTTTTCTTACAACTGATTCAAAATTTATAAGTACCAATGCAGTTTCTCTTGAAGAAATTGAGTCTCAAAATTTAATTCTTAAAACAAATGAATTTAAAATTGTAAATTACAGGCTTAACCTGCCTGCCTCTGTTCAAGGTGAAATTAGAATTTCAACTTCTCTTTACCCCGAAATAGAATTTTCAGTTATTTCGGTCAAGGCTTCTGAATTTGATAAAAAATCATACAAAACATATGATTCAATTCTTCATCTTTATCAGCCTTATCTTGAAAATCTTACACCATATAAACCTATTTATTTTTTAATTGGAGCTGATCCAAAGGATAGTAAATTTCAACTGAGCTTTAAATACAGGATTCTTGACAATGACAGCAGAACAGGACAAAAATATCCCTGGCTCAAAGGCTTCCATTTTGGCTATACCCAGACTTCTTTCTGGGATCTTAAATCTGAATCAATTCCTTTTAAGGATACAAGTTATAAACCTGAATTTTTTTTTATTTCACCAAACATTATGAATCCTGAATATAAAAAATTCAGATTTTTCATGCAGACAGGACTTCAGCATGAATCAAACGGACGGGATAATGACGAATCAAGAAGTACAAATTTTTTCTATATAAAACCAATGTTTTTGTTTTTTGCAGATAAATCACCTTATGGCCTTTTATTTTCTCCAAAAATCTGGACATATGTAAACAACGAAGATGATACAAACAGCGACCTTCCAAAATATAGAGGTTACTTTGAACTTGATCTGACTTTAGGCAAGGCAGACAGCTTTCTTTTGGAATCATCATTTTACAGGGGAAGTAAAGGCGGTTCTGTAATTGTTGATTTTTATTATCCAATGCATAAAATTTTTAATAATTTTGATATATATTTTCAGGCACAGTACACAAATGCACTTGCCGAGTCACTGCTTCATTATCAGGAACGAAACGAGTCAATAAGATTTGGTTTTGCAATAGTCAGATAAAAGGAGGTTTATATGAACTTTAAAAAAAATTTGGTTTTATTAATTGTTTTTGGTTTTATTTTTTCAGGATGTGCGACAATTGGACAGGATTTCCCTTCATCCAAAGTTAATTTAATTGAAACAGGGGTTACAACAAAGGCTGATATTGAAAAAATGTTTGGAACTCCATGGAGAACAGGAATGGAAAACGGCGAAAAAACATGGACTTATGGATTTTACAAATACAGATCAATTGGTGAAAGTTCTACTAAAGACCTTTTAATAAAATTTTCCAGCAAAGGAATTGTTTCATCTTATAGTTTCAACACAACAGAGCTTGAAGAAAAAAAATAACTAAAAAAGGCTGCCTTAAAAAAAGACAGCCTTTTTATTAATTTTTAATAAATTCTTCACTTACAAACTTAAATTTATCAATTATTTTTACTGCAAATTTTTCCCTTGATTCGTTGCTTCCAAGCCTGAATTTTTTTAAATAACCTTTCATTTTTTCAATATCGCCTGTTTCAGCAAGATAAACTGTACATAAATAATAAATGCAAACTCCATTACTTATGGCTGAATAAGATGACCTGCCTTTTAAATGCTCTTCTGCCATTTTTTTTACTACTTCAGATAATCTGCCAAGGTTTATCATCAGCTTTTCAAAATCAATTATTCCGACAAATTTGAGCTTTTCCACAAGTGATTCTATGAACCATTCTTCATGGCCCAGCTCCAGTCCTGTTTTTTTGCTTATATCTTCATCAATATTTTTAATAAGATCACTTCTTTTTATAAAATTTATAAGAGAAATTTTATCTATATATTTATCAATATACTCAGCTTCTTCAATTTTTGCCTTATATTTTTTTAGTTCAGACCTTAAATTATTGAATTCTTCATCTGCAAGCTCAAGCAAACCTGAAAGCCTTGAAAACCGCCTTCTCATTTCAAATGGTATTGAATATTTGCTTTTGTACCCAAGATCATGTTCTATTTCTGCCCAGGCATGCTGTAAAATTGATCTGATCTGAATTTCAGCCTTTAAATCTTTTAAAAACTTACAGTCTGTTCCTGTCATATCTGAAGTTGAAAGGCTTACAACATAGTGAAGAGAAAGATAACCGAACCTGTCAGGGTCTTTGATTTCTCTTTTATCAATTGAATTTTCAGTATCAATAATAAATTTTCGTTTTACAATTTCAGCAACTCTGTCAACATCTTCGCTGAAATATGTTGTTACTCTTAATCCTGCTATATCAGTAATATCAGACAAATCCTTATAAACTGAATCAGGCCTGTTAATTTTTTTTATAAGGCTTGATTTAGATTTTACTCTGCTGTGAATTGAATTTATGTAAAGGCCTTCCTTAATAAGAATATCTTCAAGTATAAATCGTATTCTTTCACAAACCCTGATATAGTGTTTAAGTTTTTTATCGTAATTTTTTACAATTAAATCGTTTTCTGCCATTGAGTTTCACCAGAAATATTTATTTTTAAGACTTAACAAAAAATTTGTCACTTTTGGTGCCAGGTTTTAAAATTAATCTTTAAAAATAATTTATTATTTCAAAAATTAATTTTTTTTATGCTGAAACAAAAAATTAATTTTTTGCAAATAACTATTTTTAATTCAATACTAAAATTTTCTGTTTTATATTTTTCAAAGACAAATAATAAAAATATTATCAGGGTTCATTCATCAAAATTCAAAACCTGATAATATTAAGTATTATATAAATTTTTTCAAAACCAGAACTTTTTTTAAATTAAAAAGGTATGAATAAAAAAACCTCCGTCAACGATACGGAGGTTTTTTATTATATATTATAAGAAAGAGTAGTTATTATCCAGCGACATCTATTCCAAGATCGCATCCCAAACGAGGGTCAGGGTTTTCACACTTGAAATTTTTTTCTCTTACGTCAATATGTCCTTTTTCAAGTTCTTCTCTTGTCTCAATGTAGTTTTCTACTTTATTTTCTGCCATTTCACACCTCTTTATGTTTTTAAGTGAGCTGTAATTTGCTTTGAATACAAATTAAGCATAGATAAAACTAAGTCAAGTAGAATAAACTAATTTTTTTCAATTTTTATTAACTGCACTCCAATTAAAGACACAAAACTTAAAAAAGCACCTGCAATAAAAGGAATCTTATAATTTATCATCCATAATGCACCGCCTATTGCAGGAAGAATAACTGCAGCAATATGATTAATCGTAAAACCAACAGCCATACTTGGTGCAATATCTTCAGGATCA
>Ga0265295_1002043_pt1 | contig 33392 bp, 26 predicted proteins | sample Munlansysbiofilm_FD_192503 | JGI IMG/M metagenome (GOLD analysis project Ga0265295, IMG submission 192503) | Leachate microbial communities from a municipal landfill in Southern Ontario, Canada - Methane capture system biofilm | ecosystem: Engineered > Solid waste > Landfill > Unclassified ... | reverse complement strand
CTATCCTTGGATAACTCATGGTAAACCGTTACATAGCCCTCTAGGTAGTTTTTGCGCTTTCTGGTAACCTGAACATCAACTAAATCACCGGGCACAGCAAACGGCACAAAAAGCACCTTACCATCAACCTTGGCAATTGCTTTGCCCTCAGCAGCTAAATCGGTAATTCGAATATTATTTAACAAAGGATTTGCTTTACCTCTTCTCACTTTATTTACTTTTGTGGGTGAACGAAATATGAAATAAGTTGTTAATCAACTGTACTTTTTTGTGCTGCAAAGTTATAAAAATATAACATGGATTCGTTAACACATATTATTATTGGAGCTGCTACGGGTCAAGTAATGCTTGGTAAAAAGGAGGGCAATAAAGCCTTGCTTTGGGGAGCAGTTGCAGCCAATATTCCCGATTTCGATGCTGCATTCACCTCGTTATTTAATCCTGCCTCTGCCGTGCTAATGCATAGGGGGTTTAGCCACTCAATACTTTTTGCACTCATTATAACGCCTTTGCTAGGGTTTTTAATTGCTAAAATCTTAAAAAGCAAAAACACATGGCAATGGATTGGATTAACCTTGGTTGCAATTCTTACCCATTCCGCAATTGATTGCCTAAACACCTATGGGACTGGAATTTTTGAGCCCTTTACCAACCTTAGGGTTGCCTATGATACAATGCCCATTGTTGACATGCTATTACTGATTCCCATATTAATTACAATGGCCCTTGCACTTTTCTACTCCTATAAATCGAAAGCACGAAACATCTTATCCATTGCAGTATTAGCATTCTCATTTGCTTACTTTGGTTATAGTATATTAATTAAGGAGATAGTTAACAAAAGGGTTGTCTCTCAATTAAACCAGAAAAATATTCCCTATAATCGTTTTATCACTGCGCCTTTACCACTTACAAATTTTATTTGGCTTACTGTTGCTGAGGATAATGATGGGTTTCACTATGCTTACCAAAGCATTCTTGAAAAAGATTCTCCGAACTACAAATACATAAAGAAGAATCATGAACTCCTTGGCGATTATTCAAACTCAAAAGCAATAAAACAACTTCAACGGTTTACAAAGGGATATTACGTTGTTGAGCATAAAAATGGTGCAGTTTATTTAAACGACCTCCGCTTTGCGGGATTGGATTTAAGAAACAATGATTGGTTTGTTTTTAGCTTTGAAATAACTGGAGATTATGCTGACCCCAACATTTCTCGATCGCACCCAAATAGGAAAATCACTAAGGAAAACCTTATTGCTTATTGGGAAAGTTTAAAAACTGAGAGAAAGCCATTAAACGAATTGTTTTAATTTAGTCAAACTGGGTACTCACTCATAAACAACTAATTTATTAATTAAATAGAATAATCATGAAAAGATTGAATGCCCTGATTCTGTTAACCTCATTTTCACTAGCCATTACGCTTACTGCTGTAGCACAGGATCAAGAAACTGTAAAAGGTTATGTTATAAAAGATAAGATAGAGGTTAAGTATTCCTCAGTAAAAAATCAACATCGATCAGGAACTTGCTGGAGCTATTCGGGCTTAGCGCTAATTGAGTCTGATATTCTTAAGAATGGCAAGCCTGAGATTAACCTTTCGCCAATGTACATTGCAAGAAATGCATACTCGGATAAGGCAACCAAGTATGTTAGATTGCAGGGTAGCCTAAATTTTGGTGGAGGTGGATCTTTCTACGATGTAATTGAAACCATAAAAAAATACGGAATTGTTCCCCAAGATATTTACACAGGTCTTAACTATGGCGAGGACATGAACGTTCATGGTGAACTTGATGAGGTTACAAAAGCCTATGTTGATGCTGTTATCAAAAATAAAAATCGCAAGCTTTCAACTGCATGGAAAAGGGGATTTGATGGAATACTAGATGCATACTTTGGCGATATTCCCGAAAAGTTTAGCTATAAGGGTAAAGATTATACTCCTGAATCATTTGCAAACTCATTGGGGGTAAACTTTAACGATTATGTCTACATCTCATCCTTCACACATCACCCATTTTACGAAAAATTTATTATTGAAGTTCAAGATAACTGGGCATTTGGTGAGGTTTACAATCTTCCTATTGATGCTTTTATGAACGTATTCGATCATGCCCTCGAGAATGGCTATGCTGTTGCATGGGCAAGCGATGTTAGCGAAAAAGGCTTCTCATACCCCAATGGGGTAGCTATTGTACCTGAAGCCAACATTAGTGAGATGAGCGACTCAGAAAAGTCAAAGTGGACAACCCTTTCAGACAGGGAGAAAGAAAGCCAACTTTATAGTTTCGACAAACCGGGTAAAGAGAAAACCATAACGCAAGAACTTAGGCAAGAGGCGTTTGATAACTACACTACTACTGATGATCATGGTATGCTGATAGTTGGTATTGCATACGACCAGAATGGTAATAAGTACTACAAGGTAAAAAACAGCTGGGGAACTAGCGATAAGCATAGTGGTTTCTTCTATGCATCAGAGGCATTTGTACGCTACAAAACCATGTCGATAATGATAAACAAGAATGCTTTACCCAAGCAAATTACCAAAAAATTAGGTTTGTAGTTCATCTAATATGCTGCTGCATCCAATTTTTAGTGTAAAAAATTAGGCATTGACAATCTTGTTTTACTATATTTACAAATAAGTGTACTGATACAAAAAACTATAACATGGATAGGCACAAAACCTTATACATAAAAGGTACAAGCAAAACACCTGAGATCGATTTCTCATCAGGGTTGATTCAGATTTCCGGAAGGTCAATACCTGAAGACTCTGTTGCCTTTTATAGTCCAATTGTAAAATGGATAGAGAACTATCTGAAAAGCCCCGAGAAGTTTACCAAGGTTTCGTTTAGAATTGAGTACATCAACAGTGGTTCCAATAGATTTGTATATAACATTTTCAAGCTGATTGATGACAGTTTTAAACAGGGAAACAATATCTCTGTTAACTGGTACTACGAGGAGGATGATGATACTATTAAAATTTTAGGCGAAGATTTTCAAGGTTTACTTGAAGTGCCCATTAATCTAGTAATTATAACCTAACCACTATGCACAAGTGTAAAGTTTGCGGATACGTTTACGACCCAACAATGGGTGATCCAATAAATGGAATAGAGCCTAGCACACCTTTCGAACAACTCCCAGCAGAATGGAGATGCCCTGTTTGTGGGGTTACCAAAGACGATTTTGTTGAGTTAGAGTAATCCACTACTTTAAGCACTATACTAAACAACAAAAGCTGGGTTCCCCCAGCTTTTGTTGTTTAGTTAGTATGCACTATGATTTTCTCTGACTTGCACTTCCCTTCTTCGAAGGGCCTCCTGCAGGTTTGCTCTTGGGTGCTGCCTTTGTTTTGGCTGTTGCGGCTGATGTTTTTTTAGCTCCACCGGTTTTCTTTGCATCGGCCTTCTTAACTTCTGCCTTGGGAGTTACCTGTTTTTCATCATTATCTTCGTTAGCTACTGGTTCCTCAACTTTTTCTTCTTCTTCTTCAGAAAAGTCTAACATTCCAATATTTTGGAGTTGGTTATACCAAGTTATTACCTTTTTTATATCGGAAATATATACCCTCTCCTCATCAAAATTTGGGAGTAGTTTTTGGAAGTACTTCTTAAGCTCATCATTGGAAACCTTGTGTGAGATTGAAGGAGCGCCGTTCTCTAGTTGTTTTATGCTATCAAGAACTTTCCTAAGGGGCTCTTCACCCTCGTGAGTAAAGATTGATATATCCGATAATGCGCTAACCTTAGAGGATGCCGATACATGGGTTCTCTTGCCATCGGTAAGCGATTCAACAATAATACCGTTCCGTCCCTGAGAAACGAACTTAAACAATCCGGAGTAACCGGATATTGACATAACTTCCTTTAATGCCATAGGTTATATTGAATTTTGTTAGTTTACAAAGGTATAAAATTTTATTAGAGATAGATTGTAGAATATCAGGTAAAATATGGTTACTACAATTAGTGTATATTGCAGAATAAACTTCTATTATGCTGCCATGCTATTCCTTTTCACATTTTATAATTAGAATATTCTTCAAAATTGGCAGAGATTTTATTACAATTTCTTACCTAAAAAAACAATCTCAATATTAGATTAGATATTCTTAGAATGTATTATTTACAGGGTAAAGTTAATTATTAAAAAAATCGAGTAATTCCATAAGACTTTGAGGTTCAGACCAGTTAATGTTTTTCCCTTTTAAAAACTGCTTAAACTCCTTTGCCCGCTCTTTATCAAGTTTAGATAGGATGCCACGACGCGTTGCAGGGTAAATTTTGCCTTTAGTAACCAAAAAATGGTTTTGTTTTATCGGAAGAGGAATTCCATCGGCTCTATTTTCTTTAAGCTGCATATGATTTGTAATATTAAGGCCCCCAATTTCAATCGATGTAAGTTTCATTGTTGCTGACGAACTGGATGATGCTCCGTAAGCGCCTCCCGTGTCGAATAATTTATCAAAATCGGCTAAAACAAGAGTTGAAATAAATCCTCTCTTTTCACTTCCCATAACTTTCATTACTCTACCATCAACTACCATATAGTTGTCATTGTCAATTACAACCAGCACAATGTCTTTATTTAGTACTTCTTTTATAATTCCTCGGTCGATGAAGTGAAGTCTACCCTCTTTTAAATGGATATTTAATATGCTGGTAAGCTTCTCCTGATCTACCATAAACACTGTACCTTCCTTAAATTCAGGGTAAATGTATGGCCACAGGGTTGTAATTTGCTGTGCCGAAATGTTAACAACCCCCGAAAAACTAATAAGTAGTGTAATAAATAAATGCTTCATAGTTCTATTGGATTAAATATAAGTTATAATTTCTACATATTGAATATTAGCAAATATAGCAAAAAATCGTATTAACGAGAATTCGATGTTAGGACTAACCTAAATTAGGTAAAATTAAGAAAGTGTGGAAATAATTATTTTTAGCATCAGAAGAACAAGCAGCAGACAGAAAATGCTTTTTGAAGTAAAACAACCTGATAAGACACATAATTATCTACCAATAGTTTATGACTATATAAACGAGTTTTTCTCCTAACACAATACGTTGGGATCGAAATAAAAAAAAGGGGGATTTAATATTTTCTTTTTAGTTAACCTATTCTAATCTGTATGATACTCAAATATTGTATTTAATGCAAATAGAATTTTCTGCTTACCAATCGGTTAGGCAATTTAATACTTAAAATGTAAATACCCGGATTTAGAGTTTCTAAATTAATCACCTTTTGCTCTTTGGGTGCATCCTTTAGCATTTGGCTAGTGTATACTACTCTTCCTAAAACATCGGTTAAAAATACCTGGTAATTACCTATGTAAGTATCACTAAAAGAATAATTTAAACTACCCAAACTATAGTATGATAAAAACTGTTCTAGATAATGCTGCTCAACTGTTGTTACCTTATTAACATCAATTAAAAATGCCTTTTCAAATTCGTGTCCTTTCAGGTCAATTGCCTTAATAACAATACGATACTTCCTCTGCACAATATAGCTAAGCTCTTGTGTAGTTATAAGATTATTGCCATCAGTAGTAAAAGGCACCTCGGGTATTTCTCCAAAAAGATCCTCCTCTCCCCTTACCTCAAATGTATGTGAGTCACCAGGAGTTTCATCAGATACTGTTATTTTACCTACTATGGTACTTGTTGGCAGTCCCTCGTCTATAGATGTATTAGACAAAGTAATTTCGGTAGGGACATGATTTCGAGGCATAATACCAATAACAGCACTCTGGTGAGCGGTAAAGGAGCTACCCCCGGGAGTTAACGATGTTAGGTAAAAATACCCATTATTTGAGCCACTCCAACCCCAATTAAAATGAAAGCGCCCATTGTCATCCGCCCCATCTAAGTTAAAAGCATGGCCAGCTTTACCATCGCCAGCATCGCCTGAATAGTAAACAGGACGACCATTATTAAGCTCATTCATTAACATCTCAGCCCAAGCTTCATTTGAAAAGTTTTCCTTTGAATACATTTTTATACCATTTGAGTAATCAAAGTAATTTTTCATGGCATTTGGCACATCGCCAGAGAAAGCCCCGGAACCACTGGCTGAATAATTCATACTAACCGATACACCCAAATGATACAGAATTAGTGCAGTGTGCTCATTGGGGCTTGATGGGTCTGTTAATTGCCATTTATACTCTGTTTCGCCAAAATTAGCGAATAACTGGCCATATGGTGGGCAACTATACGATTTTGAACCTGTTCCAACTCTTGGATAACCGTAAACGCTCATAGCTTGGCCCATTGCAACTGCAACACAACCTGCATACACATGACCACCAGGGCCTGCGGCGTCGGTTGGGCAAAATTGGTTCCATCCACCACTCTGGTTCCATTCAACCTGTATAATGGGTTCAACCAGAATGTCGAATTTTGAATTACTTTTTGCTTTAAGCCAATCATTATGTATAGCTAAATCCTTGGATTCGCTGGCCTCATTTATTTGTTTTTCGTAGTCAGAAAACCAGAAATAGAAGGGTAAATTAGGTAGTGTCTCAACATCAAAATATCCTTTGTCAGAGTACCCAATAATGGGTACAACACGCTTATCAGCGGAAACCATAGCCCAACCTTCGGGTTTAAAGTTAACGATATATGCATATGTTGATTTTGATATTTCGCCTTTCATCGCTTTTACTTCAAAGGGTTGAAAGTTCTCGTCAAAATTTTGCGTTGAAAATTCAATGGCCTTTAACTGTGCTTCATCAATACTAACGCTATACTGCGCCGACGCAAAAAACCCCAACAGTAGCAATACGGCAAAAAATATAATTCTTTTCATGGTTACAGTGTAAAATAAAAACTACTTATGTACAATAACACTTTGCTTGCAAATATATTTATAATTTATTTATAGCCAAAAGAAAATCGTAAGCTTCAAAACAAGTTAATACAAATTACTGCCATAAAAAAGGAGGGTTAGCATGCTAACCCTCCTATTAATCATAAAACAGATTGCTACTTAATTTTCATAAAAGGCTTATATTGCCTTTCAACGTAGTTAACAGTATTCCCTTTTGCTTTAGTCCATATAGAATTAGCATATCTATCCCAGAAATAATTATTGTTTGGACCACCACTAATATAACTACCCCAAGAAATGTTGATGACTCCGTTGGAATTAATTGTACCAACGATATCAACTCCTTCTCCATCGAAATCAATAATTAAAACCTCGCTATTACCATTACCTTCCAAATCACCAAGGGATTGTTCCGACGCAATGATTAGAGAATCACGTTTAAACGTGCCCAAAATTCCCTCAGTTGAATTCTCTAATCCAGTAATAATAACTCCATCATCTGATGCAGGATCTGCTGTAATAGTAACATTGAAATTGTACACAGGATTAGGTGCAAAAGCAGATACACAGTTAGCAACATAGCTACCTAAAATAAAATCGCGATTAGCTACAAACCATGAGTATTTAGTGAAAGCGGTTGCTTCACAAGGGCTGCTAAATACAGTTCTGTAGGCTCCCTCTGCTATATTAATAGCTACAGTTTCTCCCATAACAGGTGTACGAGGAGGAATAATAGTTACAACATTACCAGCAAATGAAATATTAGCTTGTGGTACCTCTAAATCTAAAGTTGATCCAACAGAAGTATATCTAACTTTAACATTTTTTGAATTATATCCACCACCACTAGCTGTATTAAATGCCATGGGCAAAGTATAGGTTAACTTAATAACAAAATTAACATCTCCAACAGCTTCTTCTACATCAGGCGTAAGGGATACTACCTTTTCTGGTACGTATGCAACTCTCCAGTATAACCCTTCCAAGTAACCAGCAACAACGCCACTAGCTATGCCAGGGTAAAAGTTATCGGAACGGTCCTTAATAGCATTAGCACCTATGCTCAAGAAAACATACTGCCCTGCAATGGGTACAATTGTTTGTTTTGCTGTCAGGTTTTTACCTTCAACGGTTAACTCTGCGGGATGAGGTTCCTCAACACCTGCAGCGTTACGATAGGTAAAGAAAATTTGGTCAGCATCGTTTATCACAATAGGCTCATCAAAGCTAACTACTACCTCAAAATCGGCAGGCTTATCAGCTGTGCCAGATGCAGCAGGAGTAGTTTTCTCAAGAACCGGATTAAAATTATCAGAAGTAGTAAACGCTGGTGTGGAAGTAACCTCACCAAATACGCCATCAGCATTAACTGGTAGTACAAAAACTTTATAAGAGGTATTCTGTACTAATTTGATAATGTTTAAAGTATCCGACAACACCTTATGTGTCATAAGGTAATTTGTTAAATTTTCAGGAGTTACACCTTCAGTGCTAACCTCAGTTGAAATGAAAATTTGACGGGTAAAAACTGCATTAGGAACAGTTAACTTTAAAAGTGAATTTTCAGCTGGTGCTGGAGTTTCATCGTCACCAGGTACAATAGCAATGTAAAACTGACCAACTGCTGATTGGGTATAGGTTAAAATTGCAGTATAATCTTCAATATTAGAAACAGCAAGTTGAACAGTAGCAGGTGCTTTAAGCACAGAAGGCTCAAACTCCTTCTGCCAGTCCTGCTCACAGCCAAACTGGAGCAATGCAAAGGCTGCAATAAGCATTCCCACACCGAATGTTCTTAATTTATTTATTTTCATAATGTTCGTTTTTCAGTTAATTAAACTACGTTGTAATTTTTAAAAACAATAGTTTTACCTTAAACTACTATTTTTTTATACAGGTGTAACCAGGGAAAATCAGGTCAAAATATGAATTGGTTCCACCAGCATTTAGAGCAGGACCATATGCGTCTTCATCAACTGTAAGTTTGGCTCCATCCTCTAAAATATTGAAAATTAAGTTACCTTCATCATTTATATTTCCACCACTAGTTAGGCCGTATAAATATATATTACCATCGCCTGACCCTGTTCCATTTTTCTGATGGATTTGACCCAAAGGAACAATAATCTGTGTTTTCTCCTCATTAACTACACCGTAAATACCAGCACCAGTACCTGCACCAACAATGTTTGCAAACCAAACCACAGAAATATCTTTTTCATCCTTTGTAATTACCATATCCCACTCTTGGTCGCCATTAAAATATGACTCAGCATTAACCTTGTATGTTCCCAAGATAAAAGAAAGTGGGTGATCGAGATCCAGAATAGTAATAGTACAATTATTCTCCGCGCTTGGTTTAACTTTACCATCATCAGTTAGAGTAACTTTAAACCTTAAATCTCCAGTAAATACATCGGGGATATTGATAATGTTAAACTCGATATACTGGGTACGCTCCTGAGGGGTAAAGGTAAGAGTTGTGCTTGCGCTTGCAAGTGTAAAGTTAACCTCCTCCTCTGCAGTAAGATTCTCAAATGTAAACGAAACTTCTGTTGACATTCCCTTAATAGATGCCAAGGTTACTGGAATTCTTACTATTCCAACAGTTTCCTTAACAGTTATTTCTCCATTGTCAAAAGCAACAAATGCTTTGCTATCCTCAAATTCTGGTATTGTATTCATATCGCAAGAAGCGAAAAAAACCAGTATTGATATTGTTAAAAAACTTAATATTTTTCTCATAGTTTTATCTGTTAAAATATTAATACCCACTGTTTTGTACTAGGTTTTTATTAACGTCCAACTCGCGTTGTGGAATTGGAAGTAAAAACCTATAATCGTCAGCAGCAAGGTTTTGACCTATGTTCGAATTATAAAAACCACGCTTTGTACGAGCGTAGTCGAACCAAAGGTGACCCTCGAAGTTAAGTTCTAAGCGTCGTTCGTTAAATATTGCATCGCTACCTGCAGAAACTAACGGGCTTACTCCGCGGTTTGCTCTAATGGCATTTAAATCGCCAAGAGTACTTGCTCCTGGTATAGCGGCTCCATTGCTGATTGCCTCTGCTCTGTTAAGATACATTTCCGAAAGGCGTAGAACGATAACGTTATTAAAATCGGGAGTATTAATTGCATCTCCATCGCCTTTACCAACATACTTAAGAGTCCAAAGAGAACCGGACGCACCATCCGCATCTGTTCTGAATAGGTTGCCTCTAACATCAGTGGCTTCAAACAAACCTGTTAAATCATCATTGGCAGCACAATCGGCATAACCTATTGGATTTGTCATATGTGATGGACCTTCCCACCATGAGTCGTAATCGTTATCCTTTTTACCATATACCTCAAAAATTACCTCACCGGTAGCACCAGCAACGTCTTTGCCCCATACCTTTGTATATTCAGCCACAGTCCATAAAGTGAACTTTGGGTTATTAATTACCAAGGTAGCATAGTCGGCAGCTTTTTGCCAATTTTGCTGGTTTAGATAAACGCGGCTAAGCAACGCTTGAATGACAGGAAGAGAAACTACTGCTTTTGCATCGGCCACCCCTTGTCTAACATATGTAGGATGAATAATTCTCTCAGCTTCTAACAGGTCAGCAATTATCTGATCATAAACATCTGAAACACTACTACGAGAAGGTTGCTCTGTTGCAGTTTGGTCTGTTTTAAGGATAATAGGTACACCAGGTGCGTCTTTATCCTTAGAATACGAAGTAGCATACAAACGAACCATATCAAAATGTGCTAAAGCACGTAGAAAAAGTGCTTCAGCCTTAAGGTTATTTAGGTCTTGAAGAGTAACTCCTCCAACATCCTTTCCCTCAAGATTGTTTATAACATTGTTTGCAGCTGAAATTACATAGTATCCAAATCCCCATAACCCCGAAGTAACTGTTGGGCTGTATGCCATGTCGTATGGTGTCCGCATACGTCCCGAAGTAAAATCGGTATTAGTAGGAATTGTTGCATTCCCAGCACGCATTTCGGCATCAAGCACAAAGAATGAGCCGTACCAAGTAGATGACACAAGGGGTGAATATGCACCAGCAATGGCACTAGAAAGTCCATTGTAAGTTGATAGTGACAGATCTGAACTCTGGGTTAAAACGGGAGCCTCATCAAGAAAGTCCTGACACCCGACAAATCCAAGCGTTACAGTAAGTGTTAATATTGCTATTATTTTTTTCATATCAGTAATGTTTTAAGCGTTAAAATGATAGTTCAATACCACCAATAAAAGTTTTGGTCATTGGGTAAATACCTGCTCCAATACCAGTAACACCACGCTCAGGATCCCAGAAATTAACATCGTGGAAAGTGTACAAGTTCATTGCACTAGCATACACTTTAAGTCCGCCTATTTTTAATTGATTAGTAATTTTTGATGGCAGATTGTAGGAAATGGTAATGTCCTTAACACGTAAATAACTTCCATCCTCTAACCAACGTGTGCTGGCAAAAGCATATGAATTTGATGATGTTCCAGCAACCGGTTTAGGATTAACGCCTGTATCGCCTGGTTTCTCCCAGTAGTTTAACATATTGGTTGTTTGGTTCATCGACATTTGATTACCGTCGGAGTTAAAGTAACGATTCTCAATAATTAGCACCTTGTTACCCTGTTTAAATTCAAAAAACGAACTTAGAGTAATGCCTTTCCAGGAAACAACAGTATTGAAACCGCCAACAAACTTAGGCTCAGGGCTACCTGCATAAATCCATGCAGCTTTATTATAGTCGTTTGTAAGGGTACCATCCTCGGTTTTCCAAAGAGCATCACCATTTGATGGGTTAACCCCGTAGTAATCTTTTAGGTAGAAAGTGTACATGCTCTTTCCAACGGTGTGCTTAAGCCTACCATCTTCTGAATATGTCATTTCGTCGGTATCACCCAAATTAATTAACTCTGTTCTGTTGTATGCCACGTTAAAGCCAGCAGTCCAAAGAAGATCGTTAGTTTTTAGGATTTGACCTTCGAGTTGGAACTCAACTCCTTTGTTTAGTAACTCACCAATGTTCATAAAGTTAGAAGAGAAACCCGAAGTTTGGGGTACTTGCTTACTAAGTAACATATCAGTAGTTGTACGATTGTAAAAATCGATTCCACCATTTACTTTACCTCCGAAGAAACCAAAATCGATACCCACGTTATAGGTTGCGTTTAATTCCCAAGAGAGTTTATTGTTTGTTGGTGAGTTGGGCAACATACCAATTACACCGTTATATGCACTTGCTGCATAAACACCGTAGGCTTGGTAAGCGGCAATATTATCGTTACCATTAACACCATAACTGGCGCGTAGTTTTAAGATATCGAGAAATGTAACATCCTTAAGAAAATCCTCGTTATGAATGTTCCAAGAACCACCAACTGACCAGAAAAGTCCCCATTGGTTGTCGGCACCAAACAATGAACTACCATCGTAACGAACTGAACCTGTAAAGTAGTACTTTGATGCATAGTTATAGTCGAGAATACTGAAAAACGACATCAAAGTACGAGCGTTATAACTGTAATTTCCCTCATCTCCTTCAGCAGTAGATGTATTAGGATAAGGAATCAGTACGTCAACTTCGGGCGAATAAATATAGAACGAGTTGTAGGTTCTACGCATAGCCTCTTGACCAGCCAAAATCCTAAGGGAGTGTACCTCATCTAAAATTTTGCTATATGTAGCTGTATTCGATGTGGTTAACTGTAAATACTTAAGGGTTGATGACTGTAACGTACCTGTTGTTCCGCCGTAGTCAGGTGCCCAATATCTACGACCCTCACCAAAAGTTCCCTCGGCAGCATTATTGGTTTTAATCTCAAGACCCTCAATAGGTTGCCAAGATATGAAATAAGTACCCTGCATACGATACTGCTTTTCGAACTGTTCATCATTAGCTGCAGTAAAGCGTGGGTTTGTTTTAGAGTTTTCGGGAATATTTCTGTTGTGGCGACCTAACTCATCATATTTCTTCGTCCAAGGAAGTATAGTCATACCCGCAAAAGCTGGGTTTGAATAGTAAAGACTCATCATGGGCACGTCATTAGACTGAGTATAACCAAGGTTAATGCGAGCACCTGTTTTTAAAGACTTAGTTAACTGGTAATCAGCATTAACGCGAGCAGTGAACTTTTTGTAATCTACACCATAATAAATACCCTCGTTGTTATGGTAAGATACAGAGGTATAGAAACTACTTTTATCTGTTCCTCCTGCGGCATTAATTTCATACTCTTCCTGTTTACCAAGACGAGTAAAATGGCGCATCCAGTTGGTTTGCTCACCAGCTAATAGCGACATTGGTCTGTAATACTTACCAAATGGGTCATCAGGATCAACACCTGCATTCATAATAGCTTGTCTTTGGAAACTAAGAAGTTGTTGACCATTCATAATGGCAAAGTTATTATCATTAGCTAGTTGCGAAGTTCCAATCTTAGCACGAACATTAAATTTAGCTCTGCCCTTACTTCCGCTTTTTGTAGTAACCAGAATTACGCCGTTGGCAGCTCTGGAACCATAAACTGATGCTGCAGCAGCATCTTTAAGAACGGTGATTGACTCGATGTCGTTAGGGTTAATAGCTGCCATAGCGTTACTTGTATTGGTAAAGTAACTTTGGTCACCACGCATTACTGGAATTCCATCGACAACCCATAGGGGCTCACTTCCTGCATTAATAGAAGATGTACCACGAATACGGATTTGTGAATCGGCACCTGGCTGACCAGTAGCGGCAGTAATTTGAACACCAGCCATTTTACCGGCCATCATCTTATCAATAGATGTTGCAGGTAATTCGGCAATGTTCTCGTTTTTAAGAGATGAAATTGAACCAGTACGACCTTCGCGTTTTACAGTACCATAGGCCACAACCACAATCTCTTCGAGTTCGGTTGCATCTATTTGTAAAACAATATCGATAACGGTTCTTCCAGCAATTACAACCTCTTGGGTAGTCATACCAATAGATTGAAAAACTAGGGTTGTGGCCGTTTCAGGAACAGTAATGGTGTATTTACCGTCAATATTGGTAGCTGCACCGGTTGTTGTTCCTTTAATCATAACGGATGCACCCGGAATGGGCATCCCATCCTCGGCACTGGTAACAGTACCGGTAACTTGCACATTTTGCGCTTGAAGGAAATTTATTCCAACAAACACTACTGATGCAAGGAATACGCATAGTCTTTTCATAGAACAAAATTTAGGTTTACAAAATAGAGCTAATAATTTTCAACTCGGCTAAAATATGAATAAAAATCGTAATTACAAACGGATATGCTTTAAAACAATTAACATTAGTTAACAATATAAATAAAAAAAACTGTGCAAAAAGTAATATCGCTTGATAATCAATTAACAATCTGTTGTTTAAAGTATTTCTATAGTGTTATCTTGCTATTTACAATGCTCATTATCTCTTCCTCTGTTTGTTGAGCCTTTTTTACAATTTCCTCACCATTGTTGATGTATAGGGCAACCTTTTCTTTATTTTCGAGACCCTGTGCATTGATTTTTACATTAAGGTATGCACCCATTACAGCACTTCGTGCAGCTAATGCCCCAACACCTGCATCGGAAACAGAGTTTGGATTGCCTATTTCTGCCATTGCTTTCATCACCTCCATGGATTGGAGCGATAGCTCCATTACTTTATAAGGTATCTCAATGGCATAAAGGGTAGCATCCTGAATGGCTTTTTTTCTTGCACTCTTTTCTTCGTCAGAGCCCTTAGGCAAACCAAGAGCATCCATAATCTTATTGAAAGCATTGGTATCCTCATCAACCAGTTTTAAAAGCTGATCCATATATACTTTACCCTTATCTGCCCAATTGGAGAACTCCTCCCAACGCTCATCCCATCCGGCCTTATGTGCTGAAAGGTTTGCAACCATTGTAGCCAAAGATACTCCCATTGCACCCATTGCTGCTGAAACTGAACCTCCGCCGGGTGCAGGCGATTCAGAAGCAGTTTCCCTAATGAAACCTGCAAGAGTCATATCAATCAGCTTCTTCTGGCTATCGTCTTCGAGAATGTATTCAATAATCTTCTTTTTAGGATCGAATGGGTATAGTTCATCTAGTCCCATTGACTTAACGGCGATTTTAATTATTTCACCGTCTGCAATACCAGTTGATCTGTTCTGCTTGTGCAAGAAGTAACGACCCGCATCGAGCATAGCTTTTAATGGAACAACCCCAACCAATTCGGAACCGGTTACCCTTAGGCCTCTTTCTTGTGCTTTTTTATTGGTTTCCTCAAAAGCTATATGTAAAGGGGTAACCGTAATATCGGTAAGGTTTATCGAAATCTGGGCTATCCCAAACTCATCAATAAACCAACCAATGGCTTTACAAGCCTTTAAACTACCGGGGATCCATATCTCATTCCCCTTTTCATCAAGTGCTTTCTTCCCCGTTAGTGGGTTGCCAACACGCTGTGGCCTTCCCTTTTCGCGAATATCGAAAGCAACTGCGTTTGCCCTTCGGGTTGATGTTGTATTTAGGTTGATATTGTATGCTACCAAAAAATTCCTAGCACCAACAGCGGTTACACCGCTTTTAGGATTAAATACAGCAGGTCCAAAATCGGGTTGCCATGCAGGATCTTTAAGTCGCTTTGGTAATGCCTCATACTCACCAGATCTACAGTTGGCCAGATTGCGCCTTTTCTCCTCGAAGGCTGCAAACTCATAGCAGAAAATACCAATGCCCAGTTCATCGCCAAGTCGTTTGGCAAGTTTTCGGGCATACTCAACGGTTTCGTCCATTGTTATGTTTGCAACGGGAATTAAAGGGCACACATCGGTTGCACCAAATCGGGGATGAGCACCTTTATGCTTACTCATATCGATCAATTCGGCTGCTTTTTTAACCGCTCTAAAGGCTGCTTCGCAAACCTCATTGGGCGTTCCAACCATGGTTACCACAGTTCGATTGGTAGCATGCCCTGGGTCAACATCAATCAGCCGAACACCTTCAACCGATTCAATTTCATTGGTAATCTGCTTAATGATATTCATATCGCGTCCCTCACTAAAATTGGGAACGCACTCGATTAACTGCTTGTTTTTCATTGATCTGTTAGAATTATATTGTGAATAAATCTTGTTCTCTCTATTGTTCAGCAAATACTTTACGAAGTATGTCCGTTATCCTTGCTGCCGGATCTTTACGAATTAACACCTCCTCCTTGGCAATAAGAGTAAACAACCCATCGATGGTTTTCTCGGTAATATACTCTTCGAGATTAGGATTCACCAGTTCTCCACCGGTTAGTAATGTTAACCTATTATAGTTTGTAGCAATTGGATTCCAATAGCTGGTTACATCTACTTTGGCAATTGATTGCCTAACTACAGGAGTAAATTCTGCTTTAAGCTGGTTTGTGGTTTTAGCCTTTAGGTATTCCGTAGCAGCGGTTTCATTCCCCTTTAGTATTCCCATGGCATCGGTAATGGTCATATCTAAAATTGCATCTTTGAAAATAGGGAGTGCACGCTTGGATGCATCCTCAGCGGCTCTATTCAATGAAAGGATAAAGTTGTTTACGGGTTTGTTTAACCCTGCTGCCTCAAGCGTATTTTTAACCTTAATTGCCTCGGGAGGAAATGGTAAAAAAAGTAGAGGGTTTTTATAAAAACCATCAGTTTTAGAGGCAAAACCCACCGAATTGGACGCCCCAACAGTAAGGGCTTCCTTTAAGCCTATTATAACCTCAGCCGTACTTAAGCCTTGGGTTTGCTGCTGTGGAAGTTTAAAATCGGTTGGGAAGTTAAACTGACCGCATCCACCAATCAAAAGAATTATGGGCAAGGAACTAACAAGGAAATACAAAAATTTTCTCATAATGTTTAATTTAGATGTTAAACAGGAAAATACTACTTGCACAACGGTGAGCGGCATGAAATCGTTTGGGATTGCGGGCAAAGAAATAATCCCACGCTAAAAACTATGATGCAATTTAGAACGCTCGAATAACAATTAAACCCCCAATGTTTTATACCGCATGTTGTGGTGCGTTTTTTCTTATTCGTCTAATTCGATTGAGTATTTCTTTTTTTTCTTTACTCTCTTTTTCTATGTCATAATCGTCCTGAAGCCCAAGCCAAAACTTGGCACTTGTTCCAAAATAATTACTTATCCTAAGTGCAGTATCCGCTGTTATACTTCTATTTCCCTTAATTATTTGAGAAATTCTTGACTGTGGTATTTCCGTATCTTTTGATAATCTGTATGCAGAAATATTCATTGGCACAAGGAATTCTTCATTCAGTATCTCTCCTGGATGTACATTTTCTAATCTTTCCATAATATTCCCTTTCATATATGATAATCTACAATTTCAACCTCTTTAGCTTGATTATTCCCCCATTTAAAGATAATTCTCCATTGGTCATTAATTCTAATACTATAAAAATCCTTGAGGTTTCCTGATAGTTTTTCAAGCCGATTTGATGGTGGAATTCTCAAGTCTACTATTGACTGGGAGTTATTTAACATCCTTAGTTTTCGTCTACCAATCTGTTGTATTTCGGGTGGTAGTTTCTTAACTCTTTCTCCATTCCAAATATTCTCTGTTTCTTTTGAACCAAATGAAACAATCATTACTTTCGTTTTACATTAGTAACGCCAAAGATAAGTGTTTGTTTCAAATTATTTGATAAAGTTTCGTTTTTTTTAAATGTTCCACAACTCACCGTTAAGAATAACCGTATCAATTAGGTTTGTGGTAAATGCGTAGGGCATAAACTCATAACTGCTTATGGGTTTTGTAATAAACACATTGGCTACTTTACCGCGTGCTATGCTCCCATGCGTATCGCTTATTCCCATTGCATAAGCTGAGTTAATTGTTGTTGCGTTAATTGCCTCTTCTGGAACAAGGCGCATTATTATACATCCCAACGACATTACAAACTTCATATCACCGCTAGGTGACGATCCTGGATTGTAGTCTGATGAAAGGGCAATGGGCAGTCCGGCCTCAATCATTTTTCGGGCTGGAGGGAACTCCATTCCAAGGAAAAAAGCTGCACCGGGTAACAGGGTTGGCATGGTTTCGGAATTGAGTAATGCTTTAATCTCAGCGTCTCCGGTAAACTCCAAATGATCTACAGATAAAGCACCGTACTTAACACCAGCCTGAATGCCACCTGAAAAAGCAAGTTCATTGGCATGTATTTTTCCCTTAAGTCCATACTTCATTCCAGCCATAAGCATACGCTCAGTTTCCTCAACAGTAAAAAAGCCTTTATCGCAGAATACATCTATATAATCGGCTAATTCTTCACTGGCCACAAGCGGAATCATCTCATTGATAATAAGATCAACATACTCGCTTTGCTTGCCTTTGTACTCGGTAGGAACTGCATGTGCACCAAGAAAAGTTGATTTAATGGTTATTGGAGTGGTTTCTCTCAATCGTTTGATTACCCTAAGCATTTTAAGCTCATCCTCAACGGTTAGCCCGTAACCACTTTTTATCTCAACAGCTCCTGTTCCAAGCGAAATAATCTCGTTAACTCTTTGTAAAGACTGATTATACAACTCATCCTCAGAAGTATTATGAAGAAGTTTGGCGGAATTAAGAATTCCCCCTCCCCTTTTGGCAATCTCTTCGTAGCTTAGTCCTCTAATCTTATCAACATACTCAATTTCACGGCTACCTGCGTATACAAGGTGAGTATGAGAATCGCAGAAAGAGGGGAAAACCATTTTCCCTTTGGCATCAATTATCTGAACGCTCTGACTAACCTTTGGAGCATTATCCATGGTGCCAAAATCTTTTATCTCTCCGTTTTCGATAAGTAGGTAAGCATTATCTATGGTGTTAAGCTTTGCCATATCAGCCCCAGCCACCCAATTTCTAGGCGATTCCTCAACCTGAACCAACTTTTTGATATTCTTTATAAGCATAGTGATCTGTAAAATTATTTTGCCCCTAAATTAATCTATTTGAATTGAAAAGAAAAAAAGGTTAGAGATCTCCAACCTTTAATTATTAGTTTCAAACCAATCTCTAATTATGATGTTTTATCTTTTAGTATTCTTTGGAGAGAAAGCATCTCATCGCGAAAGCGCGCTGCCTCAATAAAATCGAGTTCTTTGGCAGCAGCCTCCATGGATTTTTTTGCTTGTACAAGTGCCTTTTCAAGCGCAGGAACTGACATGAGCATAACCACAGGATCAGCAGCTATATCAGCCTTTTGGGGTTCAACATAGTAAGGCTTAGGTGATGATTTACGTCCAATATTATCTCCTAATATAGATTTGTGCGCCTTAATAATCTGCCGAGGAGTTATACCATTCAACTCGTTATATTTGAGTTGCTTCTCCCTTCTTCTATTGGTTTCATCAATGGTAAACTGCATGGATTTAGTAATCTTATCGGCATACATAATAACCCTTCCATTAATATTCCTCGCAGCCCTACCCGCAGTTTGAGTAAGCGATCGTGACGATCGTAAAAACCCCTCCTTATCGGCATCGATAATGGCTACCAAAGAAACCTCGGGTAGATCGAGTCCTTCGCGCAGGAGGTTTACTCCAACCAGCACATCGAAAACACCATTGCGCAAATCTTCCATTATCTCAACCCGCTCAATGGTTTCAACATCAGAGTGGATGTAACGGCATCGAATATCGAGTTTAAACAAATACCTTACCAACTCCTCAGCCATTCTTTTGGTTAGCGTAGTAACCAAAACCCGCTCGTTCTTTTCGGCTCTCACATTAATCTCTCCAACCAAATTATCAACCTGATTAAGGCTTGGCCTAACATCTATAACAGGATCAAGCAATCCTGTTGGCCTTATTAATTGCTCAACAACAACTCCCTGGCTTCGCTCCAGCTCATAATCCGATGGTGTTGCGCTAACGTATATCTGTTGACCAATAACTTCCTCAAACTCCTCAAACTTCAAGGGTCTATTGTCAATTGCTGCTGGCAATCGGAACCCATACTCTACCAAATTTTGCTTGCGAGATCTATCGCCCCCATACATTGCTCTAACTTGTGATAGGGTAACGTGACTCTCGTCAATTACCGTGATAAAATCACTGGGGAAGTAATCGAGAAGGCAAAAGGGCCGAGTACCAGGTTTGCGACCATCAAAATAACGAGAATAGTTCTCAATACCAGGGCAATAACCCAACTCCTTAATCATCTCAATATCATACTCAACCCGCTGCTGTATCCTTTTGGCCTCAATGGGCTTACCAATTTCCTTGAAAAACTCAATCTGCTTAACCAAATCGTCCTGAATTTGTGATATGGCCAAATTTATCCGCTCACGAGTGGTAACGAAAATATTAGCAGGATAAATACTGACCTCAGCTAGTTCCTCGATAAACCCTCCTGTTAAAGGATTGTACTTTTCGATATTCTCAATTTCATCTCCCCAAAAAATGATACGATAAGCAAAATCACCATAAGCAGCAAAAACATCAACGGTATCGCCTTTTACACGGAAAGTACCATTTTTGAATTCGACCTCGTTGCGTGAGTACAAACTATCTACCAAACTCCGAAGAAGAACATTTCGGCTAATTGTCTGTCCTTTAGTAATGTTGATGGTATTACTATGGAAATCATCGGGGTTACCAATACCGTATATACATGACACGGAAGAGACAACAATAACATCTTTCCTACCAGAGAGCAATGCTGAGGAAGTGCTTAATCGTAACTTCTCTATCTCCTGATTTATCGATAGGTCCTTTTCAATATAGGTGTCGGTAACAGGCAGGTATGCTTCAGGCTGATAATAATCGTAGTAAGAAACAAAGTACTCAACAGCATTATTGGGGAAGAAGGATTTAAACTCGCCATAAAGCTGAGCTGCCAATGTTTTGTTATGACTTAGGATAAGGGCCGGTCTGTTAACCTTGGCCAAAACATTAGCAATAGTAAATGTTTTACCGGAACCGGTAACCCCCAGTAGGGTTTGAAAACGATCGTTACGCTTTAACCCATCAACAAGTTGGGCAATCGCAGTGGGCTGATCGCCAGTTGGCTGAAAATCGGATGTTAGATCGAACTTCATAATTACTAATGACCCACAAAAATAGCTGAAATTAATACCATTGAAAAGTTTTACAGCGTATTGGTTAAAGCAAAAAAGTGATGCAAAATTACGCATCACTTCTTCGGGTTTTGGTTGGTTTTAGGGGTTTTTCTTTAGTTGGAATACATTACATTATCGAACATTCCTTGTGCAATGGACATTTTAAAATAATAATCCATTGTTTCAAGTAAAAGATTTCTCTCAATAGGTTTAGTGATATACGCATTACATCCTGCGTCAAGGCATTTTTCCATGTCGCCTATAATAGCACATGCCGTTTGTGCAATAACTGGAGTATTTGGCTTTATCTGCTTAATTTGCTTAGTTGCCTCTAGACCATTTAATCCCTTTAAGCGGATATCCATGAGAATTAAATCGATACTAACATCGTTCTGAACCAAATCAATTGCGGTTTCGCCATCCTCAGCCACAAGAATTTTTGCGCCTGTTTTAGACAAAATAGTTTTAATTAGCATTAAACTGGAAGTATCGTCCTCTACAACGAGAACAACTTTATCATTCCAAGAGTAATTTTTGGTCATTTTTAAATCATTTTAAACTATATGCAAGTTATAGCTAAAAAGTTATAAAACACAAATTTCTAGAATACTTTCTATAAACAACAAGCAAAATGCAAGCAGAACAAACCTTAATTAACAGGCAATCGATGTTAAAATCAGTAAATATAAACGCGTGTTTATCTTATCTTTACAAGATTTATGGACTGAAACTAAATCCATTATTAAGATGAAGAAAAAAAGTTATCAACAGCAACACACAAAAATTGATTAAAACCCATTTAACTTAATAGTTACCGTGGGAATGAGCAGTAAGAAACCGAGTATCACAATGGTTAGAATTAAAGGCCATACCCACTTTACCCATTTATGGTAAGGTATTCGAGCAACTCCAAGAACGGCAATTAGTACCCCAGAGGTAGGTGTAATCATGTTGGTAAAACCATCGCCAAACTGAAAGGCCATTACAGTTGCTTGTCGTGATATTCCGATTAAATCGCTGAATGGAGCCATAATGGGCATGGTAATGGCTGCTTTGGCAGAGCCTGAGGGAATTACAATATTTATAGTGGTTTGAATCAGGTACATTACTCCTACTGAAGCAATGTTTCCAAAATTGCCCATGGCTTTTGAAAGTCCATAGAGAATGGAATCGATAACACCTCCATCATCAAGAATTACAATAATGCCTCCCGCAAGCCCAACAATAATAGCAGCAGATAGAATATCCTTAACCCCCTCGAGGAAAAGTTTAGCAATATCATCTGCTCCTTTACTAATTGAGATACCGCTAGCAATGCCCAAAGCAAGGAAAAGTGTTGCTATTTCCATTACGTACCATCCGTAGCCCATTACACCAACAATAAGGAAGAGTATTGTATATCCTAAAAGGAGAAGTATAAAAAAGTGTACCGATTTACGAAGCGCAAGAAAACCCAGAATGGCAAAAAATAGGGTAAAAACAGGAATTAGCACTAAGCTGATACTGCTGTTGCCTATGTTTAGGGTTGTTTGAGGATAAAGAAACGAAAATATAGTAAGTGCAATCAGAATAAAAGCATAAATCCCCCATGCAATGCGTGGGGTATAGTACTTAATCTCTTCCGACTCATTCTGCTCTCGTTTCCGCCAATACTCGTCCTCATTATATACTGGTGAAAGTTGTGGCTTATTCCTTATCCTTTTTGCATAGATTAGTACAAAAGCAATGCCTACAACGTTGATAATAATCCAACTAAAAATACGATACTCAATACCTGAGAAAAGAGGAATGTCGGCAAGTCCTTGGGCAATGCCAATGGTAAATGGGTTAAGAATTGCACCTGCAAAACCAAGGTGAGCACCAACGTAAACCATACATACCCCTATTATTGAATCGTACCCCATTGATATTGCCAGCGGAACAATAATAATTGCAAAAGCAATGGTCTCCTCGCTCATTCCGAATATTGCCCCAAACAGGCTAAACATCAGCATTACCAATACGATAATTATATTATCGACACCCGCAAACCGCATCAATCTATTACGCTCAAGCTTTTTGGTGTACTTTAAGAATGAGAAGATGCCAATATCAATAGCTCGACTCTGGTTCATTATCCAAAATGCACCACCAATCATCAGTATAAATACTATGATATTGCTCTGTTTTACAAAACCTTTAAAAAGTGCTGAAAAAATCTGCCATGTTTGTGGCTCTGGCTTAAAACTATCCTTAACCTCTGAGGGCAAATCCTGATAATAACGGAAAACCATCTCCGATTTTTTAACTCCATCAACCTCTTTTACTACTTCAATGTACTTGCCTGAAGGAATAAACCACGTCATGATAGCTGCTATAACTATAATTGCAAAAACAATAACATAGGTATGTGGTACTTTTTTAAGCATAGTTAAACTTTTAGTTAAAATAAAGTTTCATGAAAATTTAGGGGAAACCTTGTTCCTTTTACTCATCTTTGCATCAGAATACTATTTCTCCTCTTGATTTGGTAAAAATATACATTTGCCGCAAACTTTTTATACAAAGTAGAGACTGTATAATTAATAAACACAAAGAAATTAGGCGTAAACTTGTAAAATAAATTTCTAAACATATGTACAATTCTCTTGTTTACAAGATTAGGATAAAGTATATTTCATACTCAGGCAATCAATAAACCTAGTTGAATGATATTATTAAAGAATAGGAAAAGTTTGATTAGCAACATATTGGGCTTCTCTGCTTATATAACAATTGCTCTTGCTACCTACTTTTTACTAAACAATTCAACCTATTACCTTTGCTTTTGGCTTCCCATTGGGTTTAGTGTTTTCTTTACGCTTTACAAAGGTTTTAGGGTACTTGTGGGGTTATCAATTGCTGCAATCGTTTCGCATTTTATACTTATAAACTTTTTCCTAAACTCTGGGCAATTAACTGCCTCCCTACTAATGGCAATTGCGCTAACTATAGTTGAAATAGCTGCTGTTGCAATTGTTTTTTATGCCATTAATACAAAGAAATATGGTTATACCGGGATTAGCATTAACCTGAGTCATCGTAGAATTACAGCTATTTCAATAGCCATTTCTCTACTACTATCAATAGCTCAATTTTTACTGTTAAAGCTCTTCCTGCAAATCCATTTATCCTTTAACCTGTTTCTTCCTTTATTTTTAGGGAACAATGTAATTTTCTTCCTATCCATTTATTTCTCAAAGGCATTTCACAGCAGTGAAAACAGTGAAGGGCAAAAAACTAAGGGTTTCCATTTTTTCCTTGCGTTTGGATTGCTCTCTGTAATTTTTGCAATAGTATTTTTACCGCAAAACTTAAATTTTAACGCCATACAACCAATTGCTTTTGCATTAATAGTAATTCTGTTTTTTTACGCAGCAACTTATCTGCCCTTTATTGGCTATGCTTTATTCATGTTTCTGTCAATTAATGGCTTGATATTTTTATTTAATAATTACAACCTTGAGATATTTAACCATATAAATCATTCGGGGTTATTCGGCATAACCCTTCTTATTGCATACTTTGCTCAAAATGTTAGGAGCAGAACTGGCAAATATTTAAAAGATGAAAATAAGTGGCAAATTAAAGAGTATAGTGAGCTAAACAATAGATTACTTACCGAAATTGAAAAATTAGGTACTACCCAAAAAGAAATAAAACAAAAGCAAACCCTTTTAACCGAAGCTCAGGATATTAGCGGTATTGCCACATGGGAATACCGTATAAACTCAAAAAGATTTAATTGGATAACATACAACACAAACAATCCTCTTTTTGATTTTAACATTGATGAAATATCGATTAAAAATTTTAGAACAATAATCCATCCCGATGATATTAATAAAATATTCAACCTGAATAAACTAAAGCATTTAGAGAATGCTGACTTTGAGTTTGAACTAAGAGTCCTTAACCAAAAAAAAGGATACCTATACTACTGGGTAAAAGGACAAACCGTTGATAAGGGCGATAAGACTGGAAGGATACTTGGAATGATAATGGATATTACTAACCGAAAAGAATCGGAACAAATACTGTTAGAGCGTGAGCAACGATACCAAGCGCTATTTGGCTCTAACATTGATTCTGTTAGTGTAGTAGATGCCAATTCGACAATGATATATGACGTAAACCCTGCCTTTGAGAGTCTTTATGAGTACAATCGTGATGAAATAATAGGCAAAAGTTATCTTAGCCTATCGGATAAGCCCGAAGAAACCAAATTGACCATTGAAAATGGACGGCACAAAGGGCAATACAGGGTTTTCGAAAGGTTGCACATAAAAAAAAGTGGAGAAAAATTCTATATCGAATCCAATGTAACCAAACACATTCTGGATGGGAAAGAGATGCTCTTTATTATTACGCACGATATTACCCGAAGAAAAGAATCGGGAGAGAAGATTGCAGAGCGAGAGCAAAAATTTCGGACTTTCTTTGAATCCGATCTAATTGGCATGGCCGAGGTATCGTTTTCCAAAGAGTTAACTTCATTCAATAATCAACTGACAACAATTCTAGGATATTCTCAGCAAGAACTTCTAGGTAAAAACCTTGACGAGCTGACGCACCCCGACGATATCCCCACTGAGATCAAACTGTTCAATCAGGTGATTGCGCACGAAACGGAAGGCTATTCCATAGAAAAGCGTTTTATTACCAAAGATTCTCTACCTATCCACTGCAAAGTAAGCCTCAAGAGTGTAAAAAATACACAAGGGGGCATATCCCATTTCATTATTCTGGTTGAGGATATATCCGTTGAAAAGAGAACTGAGTCGGAGCTTAAAATTAGCCGAGCGAAATTAAGTCAAGCACAAGCTGTGGCTAAACTAGGTAGCATTTGGTTTTACCCTAGCGTCGATGATATTTCTTTTACTACCGAAGCATACGAAATATTTGGATTCGGGGCAAAGCGCCCCAGAATTTCAAGGAGAGATTTTTTTAGGAGTATAGTTCCTAGTCCAAATTCCAATTTCGAAAAAAATATTTGTGACCTAGAAAACGGATTACCCGTAAAAGGTGATTTTGAGCAAGCGTTTATAACACCCAATGGAGAGATAAAATACATCTTATCTAATTTTGGAACAACAATGGACGAGAAAGGTGTTGTTAAAGAGGTATTAGTTACCCTTGCAGATATTACCCGTGTAAAAAAGGCCGAAATGGCATTGCAGGAGGCAAACACCTTAAAAGATCAACTATTCTCAATTATAGGGCACGATTTGCGTTCACCAATTAGTTCAATTAGTCAACTTGTTGAGCTATACGCAGCACAAAATAGAGGAATGGATGAAAAGACCAGAGAATCGATCCTAAATACGCTTCAAACAACGAGTAAAGAAACTTACAAACTTTTAGAGAACCTACTAGAGTGGTCAAATTCACAACAAACAGACACCTACAAACCTCGAAGAACTAACCTTGCACCAATTATTGATCAAACAATCACTCTTAGCCAGGGAGCAGCCAATGCTAAGTCAATAAACATCCAAAAGGATATTGAGAAGAATATCCCTGTTTTTGTGGATGAAGAGATGATAAAAACTGCACTAAGAAATTTGGTGAGCAATAGCATAAAATTCACTCCAAATGCAGGTACAATAACTATATCATCCAATGCAAATGGGAACAACATTCAAATTTCAGTAGCCGATTCAGGAATCGGCATACCCGAAAACAAAATTTCTACACTTTTTGACAACAGCATTAACTATACATCAGTAGGTACCAACAATGAAAAAGGAACTGGTTTAGGACTTAAACTTGTAAAAAAGTTTGTTGATAAGAATGGGGGTAGAATAGATGTTGAATCAATTGAAGGTCAAGGTACAATATTTACAATTACCCTTCCACAGTACACTGGTGATTAGACTCCTATTTGATATACACTATCAAGTTGGGCATAATTTAAGGAATGACAATTATAGAATGAGGTTATAAAATATAAAAAACAATGAAATGAAAAACAATGAACGAATTATTTATGGATTAATAATTACTATTGTAGTATTTGTAATAGCCACATTTACTGGAAGTAAATTACATATGGATATTGACTTTATCCCTTATTCTTTTATAACGCATACCTTAATGTTGTTACTTTCGATTGTTATGATTTATAGTTTTAAAAAAATTGTTAATTATAAAATTTCAATCCCAAAATTTAAAGGAATATTTAAACCTATATTATTTGGACTTTTAGCAACAATATTTATTAATATTTCAATGACAATCATAACAAAGATACTTGGTGGTAAAGTTGAAATACACCCTGCATTTATGAAAATGTCACCATTACAAATTTTCTTTTTTGTGTTTATTTATGCGAGTATTGCGGAAGAAGTATTATTTCGTGGATTTCTTATGAATATTTTAGAACCTTTAAAAACGAAAGGAATAAATATTCTGAAAAGAAAAATTAGTGTTCCCGTAATTATTAGTGCTTTTGCATTTGGATTAGCACATTTAATTTTAATTACGGCAGGAGTAGGAGGACTATTCTTGCTGAGAATAGTAGTTTTTACAACAATACTTGGATTGATAGCAGGATATTATCAAGAAAAGAATGATAATAATGCCTATGCAATAATTGTTCATATGTCTGGAAACTTAATGGGTGTAATTGGAGCATTATTAATGAACTTAAATTTGTAATGACTGATTTAGAGAAAGGAAAACTACGCCCAACACTCGGTATAAAATATTCCCTTTTTTTATACATTAGCAAAAATTACTAAATATGAAAGTTGCTATCCTAGTTATTTTTTATGTTTTTGCACCACTGCTCATTCTGCACCTATGCCATAGGTTTAAGTTTATCAATAAACTTGGGGCAGTATTTATTGCCTACCTCCTTGGACTAATTGTTGGAAACATTGGTATTCTACCCGAGGGAAGTGCAAAAGTGCAGGATTTGGCCACCATGCTTACCATCCCTTTGGCCATTCCTCTTTTACTCTTCTCGGCCAACATTAAGGAGTGGAAAAAACTCGCAAAAAGTACTTTCCTCTCCCTGTTCATTGGAGTATTTTCAGTAACAATTATTGTAGTAATTGGTTTTTTCCTATTTAGGGGAAAGGGAATGCCCGAAGCATGGAAAATTTCAGGCATGTTGGTTGGCGTTTACACCGGCGGCACACCTAACTTGGCAGCACTGAAGATAATGCTCAACATTGATGCCGACACCTATGTGCTCACACACACCTACGATATGGCCATTTCGGTAGCCTACCTAGCATTTCTTATGACCATTGGCCAAAAGGTATTCCACCTTTTTCTAAGACCATTCCCTATTAAAAAGGACGATAATGTTGATAAGGATTACGATGGTAAGGACCCCTACCAAGAAATACTTACCCGAAAAAAGTTTATCCCTATTCTTTGGGCAACACTGATTTCTGTAATTATTTTCGGTATAGCAGGAGGTCTAAGCCTACTCGTCTCTGAAAACCAGCAAATGGTTGTTGTAATACTAGCCATAACAACTCTCAGCATAATTGCATCCCTGGTACCCAAAATCAATACTATTGATAAAACCTTTGAAGCGGGAATGTACCTAATCCTAATCTTTAGCCTTGTTGTGGCCTCTATGGCCGATATTAGTCGATTTGCTGGCTTAACCCCAGGTCTGTTCGGGTACATCACCTTTGCTGTGTTTGGCTCGTTATTAGTACATGTATTGCTTTCCAAAGCATTTAAAATTGATGCTGATACAATGATGATTACATCAACAGCGCTAATTTGCTCGCCACCATTTGTTCCTGTTATTGCAGCTGCAATTGGGAATAAGAAGGTTATTGTATCGGGATTAACAATTGGGATTATTGGCTATGCCATTGGTAACTATTTAGGCTATATTTTGGCAGAGGTTCTAAAACTCTTCTGATTTAATCAAACCTGTATTAATAAAAAAGCGGGGCATGAATGCTTTCATTCATACCCCGCTTTTTGCATTAAATCTCATATAACTAGAATAGGAAATTCAGCCCTATGTATGTTCCGCTTTTGCCATCGCGCTCATCAAATGGGCGACCATGGTCAACAGCAATGATAAAGTTTCTGTTCATCACAATTCTTAGTCCGGCACCAAAACTCAAGTGGAGTGATTCTTTGTCAGCGCTAAAAATTTCATCTTTTGTTGGGGTGTTATCAGGCGTTTGCCAGTCGTAGGCAGCCCAATCAACATTGCTTGTGCTAAACTTTATGGGTGTAACCACCTGTCCACCATCAACAAAGCCATTAAGCGACAGGTAGAAATTTTGATTGATAAACTGGAACTTAACAAACTTCCAACGAAGTTCGAGATTTGCCCAGGCAATGCCATCGCCTATAACGCGATTACGAACTACGCCTCGAACTGATTTCCCACCACCCAAGCCTTCGGAAGTTGACCCGCGGAGGATTAGTGTGGTAATGCTTTGCTGTAAGTAAAATGGACAAGTTCCGAACACAGTGCCCTGATAGCCTAAACGGTAGGCAAAAGTAAGTCGCTCAGGGAAAAGTGTAAAGTACTGACGGTGAGTTATATTAAATTTCATGTGCTGAAAATCGTTACCAATACCCATAAACGACGGTGCATAGGAAAAAACGGCTTCTGTCCATATCCCTTTATTGGGGTTTGGTTCATTATCGCGGGTATCATAAACTATCCCTGCCTTAAGGTATGTAACAAAACTGCCCTTGGCCTCATCGGGCGAAATAATACCCCAATTAATGTAGTGCTGATAAAGTGATGGGATATCTGGTAATTTGTCTTCATCATCTTTCCCTTTATTGAGTTTATCGATATCTACAGGTCCAACCTGATAATCAAACAGGCCAATCCCGGCAGCCCACCCAAAATTCTCAATGGGGAGTTTACCCTGCAAATCAACGGAGAATCGGAATAGTTTTCTGTCATACTTGTAAAACGCTCTTGATAAATATTCGGGAACGTCACTATCAGTCCATGCAGCATTATATTGCGATTCGTAACCATTAAACCCATAAAAATCATACATTTTATCGGTTAATAGGCTTAAGTCTGTTGTAAACCTTACTCCCGGTATTAGGTATTTTGTATCAAAAAAAACTCTATTTATTCCGCTGCCCTTTGTAAACCGAGACCACTCAACGTATAGGTTGTGCTTAAATTTTGGGTACATGCTACCATCACCATAATTAAAAATATTGAGTAGTGCACCGTACTGAAAACCTAGGTCTGAGTCAAACGAAACGGCAGGCAAACCGCCAAAGTTCCAACCTGTTTTTACTTTTTCCTCTTTACCCTCTTTGGTCCCATCTTGACTATAAGCACTAAGGGCAAATAGAATATAGGCTACCAGAACTAAAGTAAAATGTTTATAATGCATGGCTTAAGGTTTTAGTTTTTCAAATGTACTTATTTTATTAAATAATAGGATTAGGCACCAAGAATAAATCTGTTTTCTAAATATTTTGTTTCGAATTTAAAAATTTAAAGATACTTTTGGCACTATCATAACTACTAATATTTGAACCTATGGCATTAATGGAAGATTTTAGGAAGCAGGGTAATTTCCTTTTTAAGTATCGAAGCTATTTTCCAATTCCTCTTTTCATTTTTGGTTTTGGAGTACACCTATATTCGCAATATACAACCAACGGAGAAATTGTTCCTGAATACTTTTTTGCCATATGCTTTGGTGTTAGTTTTTTAGGACTCATCGCCAGATCACTTGTAATTGGTTTTGTACCCAAAAACACCTCGGGTAGAAATACGAAGGAGCAAATTGCTAAAGTGCTCAACACTAAAGGCGCGTACTCCATTGTTAGACATCCACTATATGTTGGTAACTTTTTAATGTGGCTTGGAATTGCACTGCTAACCGCCAATGGTTGGTTTATCTTATTCTTTATCCTATTCTACTGGCTTTATTATGAGAGGATTATGTATGCTGAGGAAGCATTTCTCAGAGATAAGTTTGGCCAAGATTATTTAGATTGGGCTAATTCAGTTCCAAGTTTTATCCCAAAGTTCAGCCAGTGGGAAAAACCTGATGATTTCTTCTCTTTTAAGAATGTTCTCCGCCGAGAGTACACTGGTTTGTTTTTTATGGTGATAATTTTCTTTGTATTCCATTATGCACATGTTGTAATAAAGCAGGGCATGAACTTTATGCCCAATAGCATTGCAGCATACATATGGCTTGGAGCATTTGCATTTGTTATAGTATTCTATTTTACCATTAGGTTTTTGCACAAAAAAACAAAAGTTTTAAGTGTAGAAGGACGCTAACCTATTTTGCCTGATGAAAATTATTTGCATTGGGAGAAACTACGCAGAGCATGCCCAAGAAATGGCATCGCCTGTTCCCGAAAAACCTATTTTTTTCTTTAAGCCTGATACTACACTTTTACGGAACAATGAGCCCTTTTTCTATCCCCTTTTCTCAAATGAGGTTCATTACGAATTAGAAATAGTTGTTAAGATTAACCGCTTGGGTAGAAACATTGCCGAGAAGTTTGCCCACCGTTACTACAACGAAATTGGGTTGGGCATTGATTTTACAGCCAGAGATTTGCAACAGGAATGCAAGCAGAAAGGACTACCCTGGGAAATAGCTAAAGCCTTTGACGGAGCAGCCCCTATTAGCCATTTTATTAGCCTAGAAGAACTTGGTGGAGTTAGCAATATCGATTTCTGGCTTGAAAAGAATGAGGAAACAGTACAACGGGGAAACACATCGCAAATGATTTTTAGTATCGATAGGCTCATTGCATATGTATCACAGTTTGTGACCATAAAAATTGGCGATCTGATTTTCACCGGTACGCCTTCGGGGGTTGGCCCAGTTAAAATTGGCGATAGGCTAAAAGCCTATATGAACAACAAACTTATGCTCGATTTTTTTGTTCGTTAGCGAGCGGCAGCTGCACTCTTACCTGCTAACCATCCCGTTGAGTAGGCAATTTGCAGATTAAACCCTCCGGTTGCGCCATCCAAATCCAGAACTTCGCCTGCAAAGTATAATCCTTTTACCAATTTCGATTCCATGGTTCGCGGATCAACCTCCTTAAGCAAAAGCCCACCTGCTGTAGCTATTGCTTCGTTCCATGAACGATAGCCAGTAACCCTGAAACGCTTTCCCTTTAGCCAAAGTCTAATAAGTTTACGATCATCCGATGATGCTCTGGAAACGATTTTTTGGAAGGCAATCCCCAACTCGTCAAGCATAATTTCAGCTAGTTGTTTCGGCAATAGTTTGCGCGCTAAATCAATCATCCCCATCCTTGAATTCTCTTCAATCTCGCGCAGCAGCCTATTATCTATTTTTTCATGGCTCAATGCAGGCTTAAGGTCAATCTCCAACTCAACATCCCTTCCTTCATCTAAAAAGCAAACAACTTCCCTGCTTACCCTTAGCACTATAGCTCCGCTAAGGCCATAGGGCATAATCTCCAATTCACCAAACTCTTGGCTCATCTTTTTACCCCCAACCAAAACGGAAAGGTTGACATTCTTAAGGAGCAATCCAGAGGCTTTACTATGGACTGGACTCGTCTCCAAACTCACTAATGTTGGCCTTAAGGGACTAATTTTGTGACCACATTTTTCAGCCAATAAAAAACCTTCACCTGTTGAACCCGTTGCAGGGTATGATTTCCCCCCAGTTGCCAACACAACACTGCCACACTGCACCAAATGCTCTCCATTTGCTTTGTATGCAACAGAACTAATGGCATTATTAGTGAGATTAATGGCCGTTACGGTTGCGTGACAAACAATAGTAACACCTTGCTCTTTTGCCCAACGAATTAAAGCCTCGGCAACGTCCCACGCTTTCCCGCTACTCGGAAAAACCCTCTGTCCTCTTTCGATAACTACACCCACACCCTGAGATTCTATCAACTCAATTATATCATTGCTAAAGAACTCGCTAAAAGCATCTCTCAAGAATCGTGGTTCAGGTTTTATTTCCGCTAAAAATTCATCGAGGGGTTTAAGATTTGTGATGTTGCATCGGCCCTTGCCTGTTATCCGAAGTTTTCGGGCTGGTTTTTCCATTTTCTCCAAAACCAGCACTCTAGCACCTTCCATTGCTGCCTTTCCCGCAGCAAGTAACCCTGCCGGACCAGCACCAATTACTACAACATCATAATGAGTATTCTTCATCAATTGCGGTTTAACCTATATACTGGGTAACGCATGTAACTCTTTTCAAAATAGGGCGAGCGCTCGTAAAGATAAGTAAGTTGGCTGTAGGAATTGCTAGCAAACCGTTTATCTGATTTCTTTTTGCTCTCAAACTCTTTTCTAAGCTCTGCATCATTATTGAGCATTTTCTCTGCAAAATCTTCAAACACATAGGGTGAAAAGTATTCCTTGCGTTGTAGAACAGAATCGAAAAAATTCCATGCGAAAAACGAATCATCCGCTTGAGGCTCCAGCATTTCAACAATGTAGAGATTT
>Ga0265295_1002042_pt1 | contig 33409 bp, 25 predicted proteins | sample Munlansysbiofilm_FD_192503 | JGI IMG/M metagenome (GOLD analysis project Ga0265295, IMG submission 192503) | Leachate microbial communities from a municipal landfill in Southern Ontario, Canada - Methane capture system biofilm | ecosystem: Engineered > Solid waste > Landfill > Unclassified ... | reverse complement strand
ATCTATAGCCGTCATATTTAAAAAAAGGAGGATTCATCATGGGAATAGGCACAATTTTACTCATTCTACTGGTACTGGCGTTGTTGGGTGTAATCCCTGCCTGGCCGCATAGCCGATCCTGGGGTTATAGGCCCAGCGGAGGAATCGGATTGCTCTTGCTGATCCTTGTGATCCTGATCGTGCTGGGCTATCTGTAGATGATTCTATTATAACCACCCTTCAAGGCGCTTGAAGGAAACAGTGGTAAAACAAGAGGTCCCTATGGCGGCACATACTACCACAAATAAACCTGAATCCAAGATACAATCGGAGTCGGACGCAAAGGACGATCTGAAATCCCTGCCCCTGTCCGAAGTGGAGAAAAAATTAGATACTTCGTCGGACGGCCTTAGTAAGGCCGAGGCTGAAAAACGGTTGGGTCAATACGGGCCCAACGAGATCGAAAAAAAAGAGACCAATCTGTTGTTGAAGTTCCTGTCGTATTTCTGGGGGCCCATCCCATGGATGATAGAAGCCGCAGTAATTCTCTCGGGCGTGGTCAGGCACTGGCCGGATTTTTTCATCATCCTTTTCTTGCTGTTTGCCAACGCAGCTGTAGGATTCTGGGAAGAGCATGAGGCGGGTAATGCCATAAACGCCTTAAAGGCCAAACTGGCCATCAAAGCCCGGGTCAAACGGGATGGGAAATGGGTTACACCTCCGGCGAGGGAGCTGGTGCCGGGAGACGTGATCCGCCTGCGGTTAGGCGACATTGTGCCGGCTGATGCGCGCCTGCTGACCGGCGACCCAGTGAAGGTAGATCAGTCGGCACTGACGGGAGAATCCCTGCCCGCGACGCGTAAGTCCGGCGAGGCAGTGTTCTCAGGATCGATCATTCGCCGGGGGGAAATCAGCGCCCTTGTTTATGCCACGGGTGCAGGCACCTATTTCGGCAAGACAGCGCAACTGGTGCAGGAGGCGCACTCCGTCAGCCATTTTCAAAAAGCGGTATTGAAGATCGGCAATTATTTGATCATCCTGGCAGTGGCACTGGTTGCGGTAATCATTGGGGTTGCAATCTTTCGAGGAGACAAAATCCTCACCACCCTGCAGTTCGCTCTGGTATTGACCGTGGCAGCTATTCCCGTAGCCATGCCGACGGTGTTATCCGTGACAATGGCGGTAGGTGCACGGCTGCTTGCCAGGAAAAAAGCGATTGTGAGTAAGCTTGTGGCAATTGAGGAGCTGGCAGGCGTGGATGTCCTGTGCGCAGACAAAACCGGCACGTTGACCCAGAACAAATTGACGCTTGGCAATCCGTTTTTCGTCAGCCCTTTCTCTGCCGGGGATGTCATCCTGAACGGTGCACTGGCATCGCGTGCCGAAAACAATGACACTATTGATCTGGCTGTACTGGGTGGTCTTAAAGACAAAGATGCATTAAAGGATTTTGAGGTGGTTCATTTCCAACCTTTCGACCCGGTGCACAAGCGCACTGAGGCCACAGTCAAACCCAAAGACGGCAAGGCGTTCAAGGTGACCAAGGGTGCGCCCCAAGTGATCCTTGCGTTATCGACCAATGTCGGGTCAATAAAGCTTGAGGTTGAAAAGGCGGTAGGCGGATTTGCGGAGCGAGGGTTTCGTTCGCTGGGTGTGGCACGGGCCGAGGGAGAAGGCGAATGGCAGTTTCTGGGCGTATTGCCCCTGTTCGATCCACCGCGCGAAGATGCCGAGATCACCATTGCTACGGCACTGACAATGGGCGTGAAAATCAAGATGGTGACGGGCGATGCCCTGGCAATTGCCAGGGAAACCGCCAAGAAATTAAACATGGGAGCAGATATTCTCGATGCCTCGAGCCTGGGCGACGTCAAACATGATGAGACCCCACAGATGGCGGAGTCCATCGAAAAAGCGGATGGCTTTGCCCAGGTGTTCCCCGAACATAAGTTCCATATTGTGGATGTTTTGCAAAAATGCGGTCACATTGTCGGAATGACGGGCGATGGGGTCAATGACGCCCCTGCGCTGAAGAAGGCTGATTGCGGCATTGCCGTATCCGACGCTACGGACGCCGCACGTGCGGCCTCGGACATCGTGCTGGTGACACCCGGCCTGTCTGTGATCATCGATGCAATCAAGGAGAGCCGCCGAATCTTCCAGCGGATGAACAGTTATGCCATCTATCGTATTGCCGAGACCCTGCGTGTGCTGTTGTTCATGACGCTGTCCATCCTGGTCTTCAATTTTTATCCGGTGACTGCGGTGATGATTGTGATGCTGGCCTTACTCAACGACGGTGCCATCCTGTCCATTGCCTACGACAATGTGCATTACAAGAACCAGCCCGAGTCCTGGAACATGCGGATGGTGTTGGGAATTTCCACAGTGCTGGGTGTCATCGGGGTCGTCTCCGCATTTGGCCTGTTTTATCTGGGTGAGCGCGTCTTTCATCTCGACCGTGTGCATATCCAGACGTTGATGTATTTAAAACTTTCCGTGGCAGGACATCTGACAATCTTTCTCACACGTACCCGGGGACCGTTCTGGTCGATCCGCCCTGGGAAAATTTTATGGCTGGCGGTGGTTGGCACCCAGATTATTGCCACCCTGATTGCGGTTTACGGGCTCTTCATGACACCGCTGGGCTGGGGTTGGGCCCTCTTTGTCTGGGGCTATGCACTGGTCTGGTTTCTGGTGAACGATCGCTTGAAACTGCTGGCCTACAGAATTTTCGACCCGACCGGCATGTCAACACCTACCGGAAAGCCGGGCGATCCCAGGCCGCAGATCAAAGCACCGGCCTAGGAACTCTACGAAAAAGAAGGCCCCAGGGACGGTCGGGCGGCAGATGGCTGGAAGGAGGCGGAGATGGAGATTCGAAAAAACAAACCCCATGAATAAAGAAAACTTCCGCTGTAAAGAAACGGACGATGGAGGAACAGGCAAAATTGACCCACCAGAAATTGGTAAGGGATTTAGAGACCCTGGTTTCAACCTGTCACCAGGAACTTTTGAAAAATAGTGAGCAGTTCTACGCACTACAGGCATCGCTTGATCTGGCAGAGGAAATAAAAAATTTGTCACTGCCCGTGAAATTGTAAAATACTTGAGTCAGACCCTGCCGGAAATGGACCAGAATGCAGATCTCAGGTCTTTTGGGCACAATCCGCAAGTGTCTGATAAACTGATGGTTCTTTTTTACGGCATGGAAAAGTACACCCAGAAGTGTTTGATGAAAAATCAGGCCTGGTTTCAGGTGCGGGTGGCACTATTCCTATGCATACGGCCCTGACTGCAGCTGGAGAAGATCTTAAAACTTTTTCCGGTCACGAAATAAACATTCAAAAAAGGATGAAAATGATGGGCCAATATAATCTTGATCGCATTTTTAAACCGCGGCATATCGCAGTGGTTGGTGCAAGCGAAAAAGCAGGAACAATAGGCAATGCACTGATGAAAAATCTTATTAGCGGATTTTTTGGAATGGTGTTTCCGGTGAATCCCAAACATAAGACAATCCACCGGCATGACGCCTTCAAATCTATTTCAAATATTGAAACTGAAGTGGATCTTGCCATTATTGCCACACCGATTCATACGGTTATTGATATCGTGAATGAATGTGTGGAGAAAAAAATCGGGGGTGCCATCATTATTTCAGCCGGAGGCAGGGAGACCGGTGAAAAAGGTAAGGAGATAGAGGAAAAGATTCAGAAGATAGCCTATGCCGGCGGACTTCGTATTGTTGGACCTAACTGCATGGGCATCATCCGGCCCGGGGAGAAGCTTAATGCAAGCTTTGCATCTGAGATGCCCGTGTACGGAAATTTAGCATTTATATCCCAGAGTGGAGCCATTTGTACGGCTATACTTGATTTGGCTTTAGAGGAGAACATTGGATTCAGCCATTTTGTAAGCACCGGCTCCATGCTTGACGTTGATTTCGGAGATATGATCGATTATCTTGGAAATGATTCCTCTGTAAAAAGTATTTTGTTGTATATCGAAAGCCTGACCAATTTTCGCAAATTCATGAGTGCCGCCCGTTCGGTCTCCAGGGTCAAACCAATCATCGTGCTTAAATCCGGCAGAAGCCCGGCCGGTGCAAAAGCTGCTGCATCCCATACAGGTGCCATGGCAGGAGAGGACGCAGTATATGATGCTGCCTTCAAGCGTGCCGGGATCGTGCGTGTGGACACAATTGAAGAACTTTTTGACTGTGCAGAGCTTATGTCCAAACAACCAAGACCTCGTGGACCCCGTTTAGCTATAGTTACCAATGGAGGCGGACCTGGGGTGATGGCCACAGACACTCTGGCTAAGTATGGACAGGAACCTGTTCCACTTGACCCTGAAACCATGCAGGCACTTGATCTATTCCTGCCGCCCTTCTGGAGTCGAAGTAATCCGATTGACATTCTTGGCGATGCCTCGCCTGCGCGGTTTGCACAAACCCTGGAGATCTGTTTTAACTCGAAGGATATAGACGGGGTGCTTATTATTCTTGCACCCCAGGCACTTACCTCCCCTATGGCTGTGGCACAAAAGCTGGTTTCGACCATGAAGGGGCGTCAATATCCTGTATTTACCTGCTGGATGGGCGGTAAAAGCATCGCCTCAGCAGTGGAACTTTTGAATGAAGCGGGAATCCCGACCTATGATACGCCGGAACGAGCGGTGAGAGCCTTTCTTTATATGGTGGAATATAGCAAAAACCTTGAAACACTTCTGGAAGTTCCGCCGAAATTGACCAGACTGATAATGGTTGATCAGGATAAAGCTGGAAAGCTGATCACCGGTGCGATCCCAGGAAAATTTATGCCGGAATCAGATTCTAAGGAATTGCTGACGGCTTACGGGCTGCCTGTAATAAGGACGGAAATTGCAAAGACAGAAGCAGATGCTTCAAGTATTGGCAAAAAGATGGGATATCCGCTGGTCATGAAGATACACTCTCCTGATATTACCCATAAAACCGATGCTGGTGGAGTTAGTTTGAATTTACTCTCAGATGCTGATGTTTCCGAAGCCTACGCACAGATCATATCGTCAGTACAAAAGTTTAAACCCGATGCCAGAATTGAAGGGGTAACCATTCAGCCCTATTTTTCAAATCCTGATTTTGAAATTCTTCTCGGTGCCAAACGGGATGCCAATTTCGGTCCTGTGATTCTCTTTGGAATGGGTGGAATTTACACGGAAGTATTAAAAGACCGTGCATTGGGGCTTCCTCCCATGAACAGGTTGCTTGCCCGTCGGCTCATGGAGCAGACCAAAGCGTATACATTGTTGAAAGGATACAGAAACCGTCCTGCCGCAGACATGGAGCAACTTGAAGAGATGATTATCAGGCTCTCTCAACTCCTAATAGACTTTCCTGAAATTGCAGAACTCGACATGAATCCTGTTCTGATCAAGGATGGAAAACCCCTATCTGTTGATGCCCGGATATTAGTCTCACCTATTGATACACCTTCCTCCCTGCATCTTGTGATAAGCCCCTATCCGGAAGAGGAGGAATCCCACATGGTAAGCGCTGATGGAGGCCGGATTTTTGTACGACCCGTCAAGCCTGAGGATGCCCCCCTTTTCCAAGAACTGTTCAAGACGCTCTCCCCAACGTCTATTTATTACCGTTTTTTCGGGATATTAAAAGAGTTGAACCCTGAGATGCTCGCAAGATTTACCCAGACCGATTACGATCGGGAGGTTGCACTGGTTGCCATGGATGAAGATTGGGAAACCGATAGAATGTTAGGAGTTGCAAGAATCATAGGAGATCCGGATGGGAAAAAAGGCGAATTCTCGGTTCTGGTGGGTGATGCCTGGCAAGGCAAGGGTATTGGTTCCAGCCTTCTGGAAAAATGCCTCTCAATTGCCAAAAAGCGAGGCTTTAAAACGGTTCACGGCATAGTTTTAAATGAGAACAGAAACATGATCGCCCTGGGAAAAAAGCTGGGTTTTGGAGTAAAAAGAGACCCTGACTCCGGAGATAATAAGCTGGTGATCCATTTATGATGGGCAGGCAATGCTGCTCAGGACCGTAAATTAAACAAAAAGAACCGACACTTAAACACACATCATTATACATTTACATAATCAGGTAGGAGGGAAAAATGATCGTTATAATTGGTGGAGATGCGGCAGGCATGAGCGCTGCGTCGCAAATTCGCAGACTGCAGCCTAGGACCGACATAACGGTTTTTGAGCGTGGTCCCCATACTTCTTATGCGGCCTGAGGTATTCCCTATTATGTCGCCGGTCTGGTTGACAGGAAGGATGCGCTAATCGCCAGAACTCCAAAAGAGTTCAACGAAAAACATAACATCAACGCCCGCACCATGCACGAGGTTTTCGACGTCGATACGGATAAACAAAAAGTACTGGTGAGGGATCTGAACACGTCCATCGAACGATGGGAACCCTATGACCAGTTGCTTTTTGCCACCGGGGCAAGCCCCATCCGACCAGCTCTGAAAGGTATCGACAGTCGAAATATTTACGATGTCCACAATCTGGTGAGTGGTTCTCTTCTCAAACAAGCACTTGCCGACCAACAGCTAAAAACTGCGGTCATTGTCGGCGGCGGGTACATCGGTCTGGAGATGGCCGAAGCACTACACATGCGTGGCCTGAAAGTCACCATGATCCAGCGCAGCGATCAAATAATGTCCACTCTTGATCCGGATATGGGCGAACGCCTCGGCCAGAGTCTTCGAGAAAACGGTATCAAACTCTATGTTAACGAAACGGTACTGGGCTTTGAGCAAAAAGATGGCCTGGCCGTTGCCGTTATTACCAATAAACAGACCATCCCCACCGATCTGGTTATTCTCGGGCTTGGGATTACGCCGAATAGCGACTTGGCAAAAAATGCCGGTATTCCGCTCGGTCCGAAAGAAAGCATAACAGTCAACGAATTACAACAATCAGAAACTCCCAATGTCTGGGCAGCGGGTGATTGTGCACAGTCCTATCACATAGTGAGCCGCAGGCCGATATATGTGGCATTGGGGACGATTGCTAATAAACAGGGAAGAGTAGCCGGAATGAATCTGGGCGGCCGATATGCCACCTTCCCTGGAATAGTAGGAACGGCGATAACAAAATTCATGGATACAGAATGTGCAAGAACCGGCCTTAACGAAAAAGAGGTCAAGGCACTTGGCCTGCAGTATTCAATCGGACTGATGGAAGGAGATACCTTGCCAGGTTATTACCCTGGGTCCGCTCCCATTTGTGTAAAAGTTCTGGGGGAAAAGGGTTCAGGTCGATTGCTCGGGGTCCAGATTGTCGGCGGCCGGGGATCGGCTAAACGGATTGACACAGCAGCGACCGCTCTCCATGCGGGTTTTTCCCTGGAGGATCTGCTCTATCTAGATCTGAGCTATGCCCCGCCTTTTGCCAGAGTGTGGGACCCGATAGTCATTGCTGCCCGCATGGCCCTGAAGCAAGGATGAATCCAAACTTGGTTGAGTTATAATCAATGGAAAGATTTTAAGAAGAAAAAACCAGAAATAGCTCAACATATAAAATATCATTATCTTCCTGGAAACCTGAAGGTACCGATCACTGACAGTGCGGGCTGGGAGGAAATTCAAATTCTGCTGTTTAATTATTTGACTGATTGATACACCCCATTCAGCCAAGGCTGAGTTCTAATTTAAAAATAACAAAAACAGTGGTATATTGTTTTTGTTATTTAGATTCTTATCTCTGATTTTCGTGTTATTTTTGCAAGAGAATCAGAAATTTTTTGGTTCTGGCTTGTCCAGATTAGGAGATACAACTATGAAAACAACAAAAACGATAAATTTAAAAAACAGACCAAAGGGAAAACCCGAGTTGACGGATTTTGACTTTACCACTTCGGAAATACCCGAATTAAATGAAGGAGAAATTTTGTTAAGTTCTAAATATGTTTCTGTAGATCCATATTTAAGAGGTAGAATGAGCGATGCTCCATCATACATTGAGCCGTTTGAGCTAAACAATCCAATTGCATCTGGTATTATTGCTGAGGTTTTAGAATCTAAGAACAATAATTTTCGTAAAGGGGATCACGTGTCAGGGGTGTTGCAGTGGAAAGAAACACAGGCAGCAAAACCTGATGGACTTATTAAAGTAGATCCTGATAAGGCCTCTCTTTCTGCATATCTGGGAATTTTAGGTTTAACAGGAGTTACCGCCTATCTTGGCCTGACAGAGATAGGAAAACCTAAAAAAGGAGAGACCCTTCTTGTATCAGGCGCAGCAGGAGCTGTCGGAAGTGTTGTTGGACAGATAGGGAAAATATTTGACTTGCGGGTTGTAGGTATTGCCGGAACCGATGAAAAAACTGAAATGCTCAAATCTGAATTCGGTTTTGATGAAGCAATCAATTACAAGACGACTGAGAATATGATCCAAGCTATTGCCAATGCATGCCCCGACGGTGTAGATGTTTACTATGACAATGTTGGGGGTAAAATTTCTGAAGCTGTACTCTTTAACATCAATAAATTTTCAAGAACGGTGAACTGTGGAGCTATTTCGGTATATAACAACACAGAAATGCCTAAAGGCATAAGCGTACAACCATTCCTGGTAAAGAAAAGTTCTTCCATGCAGGGCTTCGTGGTCTTCGATTATGCAGATAGACATCCTGAAGCTATCAAGCAATTAACCGAATGGTTAGACCAAGGCAAATTAAAGTATACTGAAACGATCAGACAAGGATTTGAAAATATTCCCCAGGCATTTTTGGACCTTTTTGAAGGAAAAAACAAGGGTAAAATGGTAGTGAAACTTTGAAATTTACGGGCAATGACGATTTTAAAGGAGTTTATGAGGGGTCTGTTGATGACATTAGATCCCGGATAAAAGGACTTGACTGAAATCCGATTTATTCCTGACAATCAGATCACACTGCTGGAGAACGGTGAAAGATACTTCCCGGTCATGGAAGCGGCGTTGGACAGGGCGGAGCATGAGATTTATCTGATAAGCTATATTTTTAAAAATGATACCATCGGACGACGTATTGCAGACGCCCTGAGGCGGGCAGCGTTGCGCGGTGTGAATACCCGCGTGCTGATCGATGGATTCGGCTCGGACACTCTGCCGGAAACCATGGCTGCTGCCCTTAATGCAGCCGGTGTCACGCTGATGAAGTTCCGGCCCAAAATATCGCCCTGGACGCTTCGGCGCCGGAGGTTGCGTCGATTGCACCGAAAAATTGTGATTGTAGATCAGAAATCTGCATTCGTGGGAGGCATTAATATTGTCGATGATTTTGATTCCCCCGATCAAACCTCGCCCCGATATGACTACGCTGTACATGTGGAAGGACCGCTGGTCAGAGATATTCTCACGTCCACCCGTCGGTTGTGGTCCCAGGTGACCAGGACCCGTTTCGGTACCTGGGGTCGGAACACAGACCAACAATCTTCCTTTCCCGAATCCAGGGGGAGCATGCGCTCTGCCTTTCTGGTGCGCAATAATACCCGGCATCGACGTGATATCGAGGATGCCTATCTCCAGGCGATTGAACAGTCACGGTTGGAAATTATCCTAGCAAATGCCTATTTTTTCCCTGGATTAAAGTTTCGTCATGCGCTTATGGATGCGGCCGGGCGTGGTGTCAGGGTGGTTTTACTCTTGCAGGGAAAGAAGGAGTATCGATTGTTGCATTATGCCTCGAAAGCCCTGTACGGCAGTTTTCTGGACGCCGGGATAGAAATCCATGAATATCACAAGAGCTTCATGCACGCCAAGGTTGCTGTGATTGATGAACAATGGTCTACGGTGGGATCCTCGAATCTTGACCCGTTCAGCCTGCTGCTTGCACTTGAGGCTAATGTAATCGTTGATGATAAAAATTTTGCCAGAACCTTGAAATACAGCCTGGAGAAGTCCATCGCTGCCGGGTCCCATCAGATCCAACCCAACAACTGGAAAGTTCAGCCCATTCGGCTGCGCATGGTTAGTTGGCTATGCTATGGCCTGGTCCGGTTCATAACAGGAATAACGGGTTATGCTTCGGGGAGACTGGAGAAGGATTTTTTGCATGAACCACATGATGCCCCCTGAGAAATTTGTTCAGCAACAACACGTCCCAGGTTTAAATCACTCAGTGAGCTAACCGACGACGTCCCCTGAGGAAGTACGCTGTTTATCTTTCAACCCTGTTTCTTCTGGACAAAATAGTTTCAGGGTCGAGCTCTCCCAGATTATTAAAAACATAATCTGGTTGATACGGAAACTGAATCATGATTTCCAAGGTTGTTACTCCGGACAGGACCAAGCAGGTAGTCATTCCAGATTCCAAACCACCCAATATATCCGTATCCATTCTGTCTCCTATCATGAAACAGCTTGCAGAATGCACCCCTAATTTTTTCCGTGCTAAAAACATCATGACCGGATTGGGCTTCCCCAGGAAATATGGGGTAACCCCAGTAGCCTTTTCGATGGGGGCAACCAAAGCGCCACATGCAGGCACCGGCCCTCTTAGGCTGGGTCCAGTTAAATCCTGATTGGTTCCAATGAATTTCGCACCCTCCTGAATCAGTAAGGTGGCTTCAATAATTTTGGCATAATCATATTCCTCGGTCTCTCCGATGACGACATAATCAGGTTTTTCAGTTGTGATTTCAATATCCGCCTTTTGAAATTCATCAATAATGCCTTTGCCCCCAATAACATAAGCCGAGCAACCATTTGGCCTTTGCTCTTTGAGAAAAGTAGCTGTTGCCATGGCCGAGGTATAAAAACAGTCCTCAGGGACATCTATTCCCATGTTCAAGAGTCGACCTCTCAGTTCCAACGGCGTATAATACGAATTGTTTGTTAAAAATAGAAAGTTGAAACTCCCTTGCTGTAACTTGTTCACAAACTCTTTCGCCCCGGAAATCAATTTTGAACCGGTATACACAACCCCGTCCATATCCAGTATAAACGATTTTTGGTAACTTCTGTTATCTTGATGCATGATTACAACCTCTGGCCTTTAGCCGAACTTTAAAAATCTGCGGTTTATCCGTCAACACTTTCATTGTTAGATCTCCCTTGATCTATTATCATATATCTCTGCTTACTCATAGCCATTCTGCCAGGCCGAACTATCATGGTCATATATAACCCAAAGACTAAATAAGACCTTTTTTAATCTTTGCAGCATCCTGGAGATACATTGTTTTCACGGTATTGAGGATTGGCTTAAAGCCATTTCTTTAGTACCAGCTACTGACCATCTTCATACTGCACATAAGGTATGGAGCATGTCTGGTTGAGGGTCAAAGACCTGGCACGGAACTTGAATGTAGCTAAACAAAGGAAAGGAAATAACACCTCCCACCTGATGCCTCAAATCTACCGTCCAAGCCGGAGTAACTCCGGAGAAACAAATGGGCATTTTACAATTTAAATCTGTAAAAACAGGGCAAAATGAAAACAAATTTTATTGTTGCTATCGTACTGATCGCAATAGGTATCGCAGCCTTTGGCTATCAGGGAATCACCTACACCACAAGGGAAAAAGTCGTTGACCTGGGTCCACTGACAATAACATCAGATAAGACGAGAAGAATTCCCTTGCCGCCTATTGTTGGGGTTTTCGCCTTGGCTGGCGGCATTGGACTGCTGGTTCTGGGAAGAAGAAAGAATTGATAGTTCTCGTGGTCCATTAAAGACCATGTGGATGAGGGCCATATCGTTAGCAAACGAGTTGTTCGGCCAGGGAAATTTCCCTAATTCTACTATAATTTTTTTCAATTATAAAAAGGAGAACACCATGAACTGGGACCAGGTAAAAGGAAAGTGGAAACAGGCCAAGGGAAAAGTGCAACAGCAATGGGGAAAACTTACTGATGATGATCTTGATGTAATCGACGGTCAACGCAAGGAACTGATCGGGAAAGTGCAAGAACGATACGGCATTGTAAAAGAAGAAGCAGAAAAGCAGGTAAAGAAATGGGAAACCGATTATAAATAATAGATTCGTTCTGGTAATGCAGACCCAAAAGGCCGGTATCAACAGTATTGTTGATCTCCATCCCTTGCGACCCGGTCTTTTTGGTTGGCCAGGCAAGGTGATGTGGTGGAAACGTGCCCTTGATCATTTTTATAAGGATGCGTTAAGCACAGAGCAAGCAACGGGTAGATTCCTACCTCAATTTTAAGGAGAAAAATTATGAGATCGAAAAGGTTAGTAGTAACGTATAAGCTCTTGACAGTCTTGATTTTTATCGCAGTCATTCTTGGTGGATGTGCATCAAAAGGGGTTCCTCCAGCAAAAAACCTATCCGATGCTGACATGGCAATCAAGGTGGCAAAGGAGACTAATGCCACCATCAACGCACCCCTTGATATCAAGATAGCAGAAGAAAAACTTCAAAAGGCACGGGAAAGTTTTGAAAATGGGGACTATGTTGTAGCCCAACGATTGGCGGATGAGGCATTAATAGACGCCAAACTGGCCCAGGAAAAATCCCAGACAAAAAAAACAAAAAGTATGGAGAGTAACTTACGGGAAAGTATTGAAACCCTTCAAAAAGAAATTAACCGGAAACAGAAAAATTAAACTTGAATATGGAGAAAAAATGAACCCTTACAATAAAAAATCTTATTTAGTGCACGTCCCCATGATTCTATGCATTGCTGCGCTTTTCCTCGTCAGTGCCTGTGCTTCTGTTCCCTTGGAAAACAAAGCCCTTGAAAGGGCCAGGAACGCCTATCAAACCACCAAAAGCACTACGAATATTGAGACCCTGGCACCGGTTGCTCTTTATGATGCCGAAATCGCCCTTGAAAAAGCAGAAAATGCAACCAAAGATATCCAAAAACTGGAACACCTTGCCTATATTGCTGAAAAAAAGGCCCAGATTGCAGTGCTGATAGCTGAAGGAAAATTCGCTGAAGCAGAAATGGCAAAGCTCAGCAAAAGCAAAGATAAGATTGTGCTCTTGTCCCGGGAAAAGGAAACAACCGCAGCCCTTGCAAAGGCTGAAGAAAGGACTCTTGAAGCAGAGCTTGCAAAAAAACACTCTGAAGCCATGATGCAGGACGCTAAAGAAGCCAGATTCCAGGCTGATGAAGCCAGGATGAAGACTGAAGAGACCCTGGCCGAGAAACAGCAAATAGAGAAGGAGTTGGCTGAATTACAGGCAAAACAGACCGATCGGGGAGCAGTGATAACCCTTGGAAATATCCTGTTTGAGTTCAACAAATCCGCCCTTCTTCCAGGTGGTTTTATGGTAATTGATAAGCTGTCCGAATTTTTGAAAAAATACCCCAGCAAAGACTTATCCATTGAAGGCCATACAGACAGTCAAGGAAGCGACACCTACAACCAGGGTCTTTCTCAACAACGGGCAAACTCAGTTTTCAGCGCATTGGTGCAAAGGGGTATTGAGAGTCACCGGATGACCCAAATAGGACATGGGGAGCAATATCCGGTTGCAAGCAATGAAACACAAGCAGGCAGACAACAAAACCGTCGTGTTGAAGTTATCATTCTGAACGAGGCTGCCAAAATCCAATAGGTGGTTCCCGTTTCCCCGGAAACACCATAAAAACATCTGAACAGGACCTGTAAATTTCTTATGGTTCAAAGATGTCCTCCTAAGCCCGTATCGCTGATCTATTTCCTCTTGCTGCTTGACCACTTGAGAGGGAAAGGACCTGTATATGGTTAAATAATTAAGACGGAGGCTTGCATATCGATCCTTTTGGCTTAGATTGAACTAAAGCATACTTGGAAGAACGGTCGGACTTAAAAAAATGATTATTATGGAGGTGACATTATGTTTATAGCGCTAATCTCTTTTCCACCCATAAAAGCAGGCAAAGATGCTGAATTTCGAGAATGGTTTACCACGACAAACGGACTATTCTCCAAATCTAAGGGTTTTATCGGGAGGCGGCTTTTGGAACCTATCGAAGAGGGCAATTACGCCGCTATCGTTGAGTTTGAAAGTCAGGAAACTTTCAAGGCAATGCATGCCAGCTCTGCCCATGACAAAGCGGCTGAACGTGTCATGCCGTTATTTGACGGTACTCCCACACCCCTTTTCTACCAATTAGTCACGGGGTAGGTAGTCACGGGGTAGGTCCAAAATAGGGAATAAAAAAGAAAAAGTAGCAGGAAATCAACCACAAAGAACAACGCAGAAGGCAAGATTCACACACCTACCCATATTGAAGGGGTGGTTTTGCTGGGTCACAATCAATTCCTGGGGGTGAAAACCCCAGGAATTTTTCCTGTCTTTGCTCATGGCTGACAGATCTGATGCTGGGCTTGGTCCAAATTTCGCCCACTTGTCAAAATTGATGGTTTCAAAATTTGTTAATCTCAGAATCTTTGGTAGAATTTAAAAACCCTCCTGAAAATCAATTATAATCAGAAGATTTGAATTGCATATAGGCCATCGACACTGTAAAAGAGGTAATCGCGAACCAAATATTGTAAATCATTTTTTATGCGAAACTACTCTGTACATTCAATAGCAAAGGCAAAAAATAAAACACCAACGCCATGAAAAGAGAAGAAATAGAAAGTAGGGATGAAGAGCTGATAAAAAAATTCAGAGCAATTATCCAAAACAAAAAAGACATAAAGGAAAAAACGACTCCCAAGAGCTTTCCATTCGGGCTGATCTTTTTGTTCACAATCTCGATCGTGATCATATCCAGTTTGTTATTTCTCAAAGAACAACCGTTATCCCTTTTCTCAAAGGAGGCTAGGATATCATCCCGTGGGGAACCTGTTCCGGTTCCTGGGAAACAACCAGTGCCAAGAGCCCTTACAGGGGAAATAAAAGCCCCATCCGACAAGCAAAAAGTGCCGCCCCCCGCCCAGAAACAAGAAAACACAGAGACCCTGGCAAAATCATCCGATTCTGTTTTGGACAATCCGGTTCTTAAACAAAATCCTCCTGAAGAATTCTCCAGTCAGAAAGAACAAGGTGATATGCCTTCGGGAATTCGAATTGAAGAGATCATATCCTGCAGCAGCGTGAGCAATAAGCAGTACAACAGACCCAAAAATAAATTTTCCCTTGCACAGGATGCTACACCAACGATTTGGATGAATGTTATTTCAGAAGACCCACCGTTTACCCTGACCCATGTGTATTATTGCAACGGACGAAAATATTATGAAGTCCCCCTTGAAATAAAACATCATCGAATGCGCACCTGGAGCACGATCACCTTGAGGTCTCGAAAACATATCGGCAAATGGCGGGTTGAAGTGATTGATGATAATGGAACAAAACTTGATCAGATTGAGTTTACTGTTGTGAAATAATTCTCTTTAGTATTTCCACCGTCCCAAGCCATGGTTCCGGTTCAATCCCCATGCTTTTCTCCTTTGCCTGCCGTACGTGCTGCCTGATAGGCTTGGGCCGGATGGGTGGGGTGGTCAGGAAAACGCAACACAAGCTTTCCCTGCCTGACCAGTTTTGAAAGATGATTTTTCAAGGTTTTCATCTTCCGGTTCAGCATATCGGCAAATTCCTGGGGCATCACATACTTGTTATCACACAAAATCAGAATCGCCTCTTCCATTTTGTCCGGAGTGCTGCGTTGCTGGCTCCTGATTTCCCGAACAATATCTGGCAAAATACCGTTGGGCTCGGTCCCATTATGTTGGGATCTGCCATCCTTATGGGGTAAGCTGCCGTTCTTACGGGGTAAGCTGCCGTTCTTACGGGGTAAGCTGCCGTTCTTATGGGGTAAGCTGCTACGTCCATGCCCCTTATGGGTCTCCTCCAGAGCCAGTGTATAAGTGCTCCAGCGTCTTTTTTCCCTGACCGCCAGAAACCCTTTTTTAACAAGGTTTTTAAGAAGAAAGGTCAAGTCCCGGGGATGTTGATCCGTGAGTTCCTGAAGCCGCTCATTGGTAACGCTGCCTTCAAGAATGGCAGTGGCCAGTGCCAGACGCCCGTTTTCATCGAGCAGATGCATTTTCTTAGGAAACCTACGTTCCATCTCGGCGGTCACCTCGGGTGGAAAAAGGCTGATGGTTGTCAGACGCAGGCAGACCTCTTCCTGTTCAGTATCCTCTTCCAAAGCCGGCGCTCGCCAATCCTGCTCCCGCCAGGCTTGGAGGATTTTTGGGAAACCCGATCCTGCCTTTTCGCCGGCCCCGATCATCTGGAACATCAGTTGAAGGGAGGGATTTCGGCAATCGCTTTTACCGCCGGAACGAACCTGTTCAGCCGGCAAGCGCAGACGTCCGGGATTGTTAAACTCAAAACCATGGGGTAGGCGAAAAATCCGGATGCCTCCCCGTCCCATGTAATCGGCATGGATCAGGGTATTGACCGTGGCCTCCCGCAGGGCCTCGTGCTGGGGTGTTTCGTCTTTTCGAAACAGGTCCTCTCCCATCTTAAAGGGAATTTGAAGGCCATCCCGCAATTTTGGGATCACTTTGCGGTAAAATTCCAAAAGATTTCCGGGCCAGAGGCCGTCAAGGGTCACCCGGTCCAGCCAGCGGGGGGCATTGAACGAATCGGAGGAGGGAAGATGGCGATAATCGAGATGATAGTGGGGGAGATGATCAAGGATACTTCGCTGACGTCCGAACATGAGGAGCCCTGCCAGGGTCAGCCCTCCATTCTCCGCGGAGCGGTCGACTGCCCAGCCCCCCAGCTGCCGAAGCATCTCCCGATCGTCTCCGGCCATAAACGGATGGCCCGGCAGATTGCTCTTAAAGAGATTGCGAAAAGTGGCAAGGCTGTCCGAATCCAGATCATTAATGGTGAAATGTTTTAAAATTTCACTGTCCGGCGGTCGTTCGGAGGCATCGGAAAACATCCGCCGAACAGTATCTTCCCTGGCATGACGGTCCCCTTCATGGGTGCGGACATAGCCACCATCCCTGCCTGCAGCCAGCTTGGCTTCAAAATCCCAGCCTTCCCGGAGAGAATCAAGATCAAGGGTCATGATGTCTCCTCTTGAAAACCCTGAACCTGTTCAACAACAACAGAACCGATTCCGTTCTCTTTTATGGGTTTAGGATTCATCACAATACTTGATGATAAATCGCCCACCCGGGTACGAATATCAACGGTTAGACCGGAGAAATCACCGTCCACGGCGACATTACACCGCAAGCCTTTCCATTTGATATCGGTGATCGCAACAGAGGCCCGGGAATGGTGAGTGGTATCGCTCTCTATAACGAGTTCCGGGGTCAGGCACTCCTGGAGACTCAATCCTCCATGGGCGTATTCCCGGCCTCTTTTGTAACAGCTGATTCCATTGGCAAGGGCAAAGTATTGATTAGAATTCCAATACCATGGATAAAGAGACTCATCAGAGTCCGCCCCGGGCTTGATGGATGCACAGCGTCCCCATTTATTTTCTGCCAGCACACTTGGAAGATCAATTTTTGGCAGTCCTCCAGGCATCAGCAGCCACCCGTGGTCTGTCACAATCCGGATTCTTTTCCATCCGGCGGCGATCAGAGACTCAATACGTTCCTTAATCTCCTTTAATATGAAATCAAGATGTCGGGCAAGCTTCCAGCCGCGATCATGACCTTCATGGTCAATATCCCCGAATTCACACCATGCGCTGCCCGATGAATCACCGGTTTCATTTTTATCAAGTATGATCCATCCGCTTTCAGTTAAAAGCCTTTTAAGATGGTAGCCGCCCTTTAGCGATTGCCCGGTCTTGGCCGCAACCGGTTCAAAATCATCATTTGCCGGTTCTCCTTTGATCAGATGACGCACGGGTGTGACCGCAGGTTTACCGGTTGCGGTTACACTTGGCAAGGCAGCCCAAACCGGCGTTACATCCACCTGCGTTCCTGAACCAGTTAATAAACCTGCCAGTCTCTTTGCCGCATCAAAACGCAAACCGTCTATAAATAGAATGCATTCTCCGGGTGACTTGGGAACAGGAGGATTGTTGCTGCATGTTTTTCCCGGATATCCATCCACACTGACGACATGCTGCAGGTGACGTGCGGATTCTTCCATCCATGGCAGGTAGATTGAGCGAACGGCTGCGGACACGGCATCAAAATCTTCTGCGCGCTCAACACAGGCAAGGGCATCAAGTACTGCATTGTCCGCCTTCCAGCCCCAGCTTATGTATCCCTCTGCCATCTCCCCGGCGGTTCCCGCAGAAAGATTGTTTGATGTCAGGTCTGCAAGGAATGCTAAATGTTCCCCTGCAAGGGCCAGCGGTGAAAATCCGAGTTCTGCCCACACCAGATTTTTACGATTAAGGTGATTTTTAACGATTCTCAAGATTTCCCTGCCCGCCTCATGGGAAGAGAAGTTTCCAAGGCCGAGGAGCTCCCCGCGCAAGGCATCTTCACGCTCCTCATTCCACTGGGGCCAACCGCCATGGGTCTCTTCATCGGAGAACAACTCTATTTCAGGCATATCAGCCTTGCGTATCTGTCCTGGAATATTTTGATAGCGCTTTGGTGCCTCACAAAACCTTTCCCAAACCGCCTTCCATGGCCCAATCTGTTTAGCCAGTTTGGAAGCACCGGTAATAACACCGTCTCGCCCGGGGTTAAATGCCAGTTGGGATTCACACACCTCAACAAATGCCTTCCATTCATTATCCCCAAGGGAACTCTTAAAAACATCCTCCTGGTCAAACCATTGCAGGAGATCCCGGATCGGATCTCCGCCGGTCAACAGGGTATTGAAATAATCTTTGTCCAGCCGTTTACCCTTGAGCGGCTCCACGTCCTCGTCCAGGAACTTGTAAAGGGCGAGCTGCATGGCATTTTTGGCGGCTTTATCCCGGGCAGCATCAAGTCCAAGCCCAGCCTGATCGGATTTCAAAAAGGCAAAGATAGTCCAGTCCTTGGCATTCACCTGGGACCATAGAACACCCCGGTATTGCAGTTCCGCAAGGGGTTTTAAATGATCAGGGCAGGTTTCAACCGCTCTTAAATCCTGGCGGCTCACTCCGGGAAGGTATAGAATCGGCGTTTTCCCATGGGGCAATTTAAGTCCCTTAATCTTGTCTGCAATAAGGCAGCGCAGCCAGATTGCCGGACCGGTAAGCTTTTCAGGATCATACTCCCCCAGGATACAGAGCTCCTTTAATTCGTTTTGAAGGCGCGGCATGACAGGTTCCCATAGCCTCTCCCCGTCCGGCCACAGAATGCAGACAGTGGCAGCCTGTACATCCGGATTATAGGCGGCTGCCGAGCACAGCGCCTTAAGAAGCTGTTCGATAACTCTCATTCAACACCTCCATTTGCCAAGGCTTCAAGTCCCTTTAGCCAGTCACTAAACAGATGACATTCTTGACAAATTGTTTCCAGCCCTATCTCCCTTGCCGCCAGCAAGGGATGAACAGGTTTATCATAGGCACGGTACAGTTTTTCGATTCGTTTGCCGGGAGCGGTCTGGGGGTTGTCGTTAATCTCCTCCGGGGTGGCAAACTGTTGTCGAATTTGTGCAAAGGATTCAGCCAGTCCGGACTGTTGAAGGCTATCAGCCAGCACCTGGGGGTGACTGAACAGCAGGGCCTCGAATTCGTACATTTGAATATAGGGAATAAACCTGCGTCCCGCCCCTTGTCCAAGCGCCTTTGTTACTTCGCCGGAAAGGGATTCCACAACCCGTCGAAACTTTTCTCTGCTGTTTAAAAAACTTTCAGCTTCCGTTTTTCCCGGAAAAGCTGTTGGCAGACCATAATAGTCCAGTAAAGTTGTACAATAGCAACTGCTATCATTAAGCAGACGTTGCCTGATGTCCACCAGGAGACGTTGATAATTAACATTGCCGCCCTTATGCCCGGGCCTGCCTATTTTTGCAGGAAGAAGCAAAATCCCTTTCAAAGAAAATGGCGTCACGAGCAATTCGTTAACAAACATCTCTTCCGTGTGGCCCTCACAAATGACATGTACACGGATCATCGGCCCGGCCTCCCGCCTAGAATATTCTTTTCCCAGAGTTCACCGACGGAATATTCCTCAAGCCAGCCTTTAAAGTCATTTTCATCGTAACGCTTGAAAATAGACCCACCCTGTTCACGTTCCACAATCACCAGATCATCAATGGAAAATTCATTGACCAGGGGCACAGACTGGGTGGAAACAATCACCTGCATTCGCTTGGATGCCGAGCGTAACAGTGAGGCAAGAAGGGCAATGGCATAGGGGTGTAACCCCAGCTCCGGTTCATCAATAATGATGGTTGAAGGCGGTTCCGGTTGTAAAAGAGCAGTCACCAGGCAGATAAAGCGAACCGAACCATCCGAAAGCTGGCTTGGCCAGAAAGGGTAATCACTGCCCTTCTGTTTCCAGAGCAGCCTTACCTGTTCTTCTTCCGTGGGGAGTTTTTGCGGCTTAAGAACAAAATCATCAAAAAAAGGAATCGCCAGCTGCACGACTTTACGAATCTGCTGAAAGGTATCCGGGTCCTCTTGGCCCAGGCGAAAGAGAAACGAAGCCAGGTTGGAAGCATCCGAACGCAGATAGGCATTGTCATGCAAAGAGCACAGCCTTTTTACACCGGCCGTATCACTGGTGTCGTGGAAGTGATAAACCTTCCAGCTGGAAATGGAGGTATAGCAATAGTCTGCCTCACTACCTTTGGATGCGGCTTCATAAGCATCCATGAGCTTGGCCTCCCTGTGACCGGAGCCAAGGGAAATCCATTTGGGTCCATAATAGGGGCCATTAAAAAAGAGCTGCTCGCTGGCAAATGAAAAACCGCCATCCACCGTGGGCTCAAGTTCAAACCTATAGCCGTTCAGTCCGAACTCAACAAAGGATTCAAACCTGGGGGTTGTCTTGACTCCAAAGGTAAGAATTCGATCCGCAGAACCTTGATGGGTTGTCCAGTTCTGCAGACGAGACTCAACCAGTTCGCCCAACATCCGAAAATAGGAGACGAAATTGCTTTTCCCGGCTCCATTGGAACCGATAAGAACATTCAGAGCCGCCAAACCAAAACCTTCAAGCCTTTGAATCGACTTATACCCCTTGATGGTCAATCTATCGATGGGCTGCTTTGTATTCACTTGGCTTCCTCCCTTGCCTCTTTTTTTTCTTCCAGGGTCAGATGATGGTCATTGATGCGATCTCCCTCTTTACCACCATATTCCAGGCCGAGTCTATACCAGGGAGCTGATTCCACATCTTTGCCGCGATCTTTGCCCCATTTGATATTGGGCCTGTCCCGCAACACACCGGCACCCTTTTTCCCCACATCCCCAGCTGTCATAAAGGGCCGGATATTTAGGCGCACACCGTCATTGAGATCAGGATTCCAGCCAATGGGCTGTTTTTCCAAAGGCTTCCAGCGCACAAAGATATCATGGGGAGCCTCGCCTTCAAGTATCGTTTCAAGTTTCCTCTTCAAATTTTCAGCTGCGGCCAGTTTCTCTTCAGCCCCGTCAACACTGTTTTCACGGTCGTGCTTTTGAAGGGAGATCCAGTCGCCTAGGTAGGTGTAGATGAGCGTTTCCAACAGCTTCGCATCCAGCTTGTGATAGTTGACCAATGCAGCAAAACCATCATTGAGCCCGTCCCAGACCTGCCAGACGAACGGTCGGTGTTTAAAGATTTTACAATGCTGGGCAAAGAACTTATCCCTGAGCCAGGTTTCCATGGATTTCCCTGCATGGTCCACATTGGCCAGAATTTCCGATTTTATGCTGCCTGACCAATCTTCTCCATAGGCCGCTGCCAGAAGATTTTCCAGACGATCTTCCGCCTTCATCTCCCCCCGCACCGCAGGGATGCAGACGATGCCGTCTTCATCGCAATGTTTCAAGAGTCCATCGCATTTTTCCACCCATGTCCGGGGCTCTTTGGAGAGCTCCATTTCACCGTCCAGCTCTGCCGGCCAGCGGTATCCGAGCAGCCGGGCAACGGCAACCTGTAAAACCGTCTCATCTGTACGCAAAGGCCCAAAGGCGGTCCATTTTTTCTCCTCGTCCCAGACGACCGATCCACAGGGATGGCCGTGGAAGATCCACTGGGTGGGATCGTCGGAGTAGGGATTGGGAAGACCGTTTGGATATTTTTCTTTGGCGACTTTCGTCCAATATTCGAGGTCGAAGGTGACTTGAAGAAACGAACCGTCTGTAACACTTAATTTGGAGTTAACACTTCGTACATCTTGGGCATACTGCTCTGAGCTACAGTATGCCCATATTGCCATGAATTCTTCCTGAGATTTAGGAGTTATTACCGTAATGTTGTTGTCAAATATTTCTCCGTTATAAAGAGACACCGGAAGAGACGTCATTCCTCTAACACAAATACCATGTTTCTTCCAAACGTCAGTCCCTCTTATCCAAGCTGCTGTACCATTTGGGCCGAGGCGTTCTGTTAAAAAACATAGTAATTCTCCACTTCCTTGTTCCCAATAAACGATATGTTCCTTCCCCCCAAATAGACACGTTTCATCAACAGTGCTCTGCTGAAAAGCCCAGTTGGGATCAATATCTTTAATTTCCCAATATTTCCTGCCAAAACGAGGATAATCACCAGTGACTATCCCATTGTTATAGTTTGCATATTGAGAAAGCCATGAAACATCTGATCTATCCTCCATGATGATTCGCACATCCGGATTTTCCAACTGCTTGGCCTGTTCGATGGATTTGATTTCAGTAACAAGCAGTCCGGTGGCTTTTTCGCTAACAATACCAAGTTTGGAGACATCCAGGCCTCGAAGGATTCCAGCCAGCTTATTGTTACAAAACAGGCCGCCATGATCACTGTTCGCATTGCCGAGACTCAGAGTGATAAGGATTGCTTTGACCACTTCACCGCTAATGGTTTCAAATGCCCCCGGCCCCAGCCGTGCAATCAAATGCCAGGAGTTGTTTTTCAACAGCTTCTCACGGAATTTTTTATAGGTTGATAAAAACAACCAATTTTCCGGAAGGACAATACTGGCAGTTCCATTTTTTACACACAGCTCCATGCAACGATCCAAAAAGACGGTGGCAAGATCATTTTTCCCTTCAAGATAGTTCTTTTCACAGAATTTCCGAAGTATTTCACTCTGCTTGCCCCGGGTCAGATAGGGAACGTTGGTGATGACCCAATGGTATTTTTCCGTCAGCAAATGTGTCGTTTTGGCAAGGCCATGTGCCACGACCCCGGCTTCCAGAACAATATCCGTCTGATCCCGGGCCAAAACCTCCTTGATGGCCGGTCCGATCTCCTTCCACTTAACCAGTCCCGCCACCCTGGTACGGGCGGGATCAAGGAGGCTTCCCAGGGTCGGGGCGTCCTTGAAGGCCTCGTACATCCAGTCCAGGGCAATGGGCAGATAGCTTTTATCCGGCAGCGTCCGGGCGATGGTTTTCCACTCATCCCTTGCCACACTGACTGACAGCCCTGAGCAGGCAAGATTCAATTCCGGCAGCACCCGATACCCTCCGGCATCGGGATAGGACCAGGCGGTGAGCGCCAGGGCAAAGGCTGCCAGCTCCACACAACGCTGATCAAGCTCCAGCCCATGGAGATTATCGTGCAACACCCCATCCACAGCCTCCTTGGCTGACAGATCTTCCAGGTCCATGCGCATGGGCACCAGCATCAAAAGGGCAGCCACCAGAAAATGACCCGATCCGCAGCAGGGATCAATGGTCTTAAGTTCAGCCAGGGCTTTCGGCCAAGCGTCAAAGATGCCCGCTGCCGGAGCCCATGCCCCGCCTTCATCCTGCACAAAACGCAGATACTCCAGGGGCACGCCATCAAGGGATGCTTTCTGACGAAGCTCTTCTTCGGTTTCAGCGGTTTTTAAATCATTTTCGGTGAGCCGTTTGCCTGCCCACCATGCCCCAAGGGAGTTGTCCAAAAGAAAGCTGACCATATAGGGTTCGGTAAAGAGCTGGGTAACGGCGGGCAGTTCCCGGACGCCGATCTTCACCTCGGAGCTGTTCACCTCGTCCTTACGCTTTGCCTGCCAGAATTGATACACCCAGCCCAGGGAGTCAGATGCTGAAAAAACCTCCGGTTCAAGATCAGCCACCAGACGTTCCAGGCGTTGCTGATGCTCCGGCGGCAGGATCAACTCAAACGAGGGAGAATCAGGCCTGAAGATGTGGGGCAGCATCCGGGCAGCATAGCGGGCCGCAAGTTCCCAGCCGTTTTTTGCACCCTCATCCCCGGCAAGATCTTCACACTCCTCCAAGGTGACCGCAACCGGATCATCGGGATCGGGATACATGAGCAGATTGTTCTCTGCCAGAAACCTGGCAAAGAGCATGCGGTGCCAATGCTCGTAGGCAACCTCTTCAACCAGCCGATCCATCTCCTGTTTTTGTGTTTTAGCGTTTCTGACATCCCCCAGTTGACGGCCGTGCACACGAAGTCTGCGGCGAAGGATCCGCTCTTCCTCGCTTAAATAGTCCGATGGATTGGCACTCTCAACACCCAACTGCTGCAGCGACGCCCGGGCCGCATCTTCGGCAGTGTCACGGGCTTTCTTTATGGTACACTCAAGTCTGTTTCGTAAGATTTTATCTAAAGGCTGCATTCTAAGGTCCTGTTTTACCCACATAAAAAATTCGCTAAACGCATTTACTACCCAGCGCTCGCAAATACGTGCACGCTCGTATTTTTGTTATGTTCTGCACCACCGGACAGGATGCGATAATTTACGCACCTTGCCTTGGGCTGCAGCCTTCTTGAGCCAGAGATTGAACTGGGCTTTAGAGACGTTCAAATTTTTTGATAATTCGTCCACCGATAAAGGAGAAGCTATCTGATCTAAAATAACAGGCAGCACGGCTTCGTAGATGGGATCTTCGGTTGTTGTTTCGAAATTGTCGGCATCGAGTTCCTCCTTGGGTGGAACAGAGGGAATCTCCGACGTTTCAAGTTGTTTTGATCCATCGTTTTGTGGAGTTTGCTCCTCAAAAGAATCAAAAAGGGTTAAATCTTTTTGCTTATTCTTCTCCGCCCATTTAAAAGCAACGTCTGCAAGCTGCTGTTTCAGATGTTCCCGGACTTTAATCTCCGGCCATTGGATGGCTCCTGACTCCAACAATTTTTTATTGCCAAGGGGAACATCAGCTCCTGATCGGACAAAGAGCGTAAGGGGATTTTCCCGTTTCAGTTCCTCTGTTGCTCCGGCCCAGGTTCCGCCCGTTTTATGCTCGGCATTGACGACCAAGGCGTAATCGGCCAGGGCGTAAATCAACCTGTTTCGACCCATTGCCGTTCCCACAGTAAAACGTGCATTAGGATGGTATGGGGAGATTAAAACCATGCGCCCCTCAGCAATGGCGTTTCGGGCATTGCGCTCCAGGCTTTTCTTCAAGAGATTATCAGCAAGCACGCCCAGGGTGATTCCTCCGGCATCAAGTGCAGCAGTCATAGAAATCTGATCAACACCTCGAGCGCCGCCGGAGACAACCGGCATTCTGTTGTAAGCGCATAGTTCTGCTGCATTGCGGGCAAAAACCTGTCCATCAACATCCACATTTCGAGACCCCACAATGGCAACCCCGCCACCTTGCAAAAGGGATCTATCGCCAATGCCAAAAAGAAGCGGAGGTGATTTGTCTTTCAAATGCCTTTTATAACGTACGGGATAATCCTTATCACTTCGGCTTATGATCCAGATGCCATTTCTCTGCCACTCCTCCACGGCGAATCCAAGCTGAACACCCCTGGCAAGCAGCGCCTTAAAACGCTCCTGGTCGATCCCGGCACCCTTTGCAGCATGTTCTACATTGTCTTGTTCAAGAAGATCTTCAGGGCGCATATTCTTACCTATCAACCAGTTAACCAACACAGTGTATTCCCTTTGAGTCAGGGGTTTTAAAGCTCTATCCTTACCCAGGACGCCGCAAAGTAAAATTATTGCCTTTGTATCATTTGTTAAAAAAGCGCTCATCTATTAATCCATCCTTGGTGAATTTAAAGCTAAAGCCAAAGGATAAACCGCTGCGCACCCCTTTTGCCTTAACAGGGCAGATGCAACGGTAAAGGTCCACCTTGAGTCAACTACGTCATCAATGAGAAGACATGGGCTGTAAGCCTTAGGTTCAAGCGTGACATTAAAAACGCCGTCCAGATTTCTTGCCTGCTGAAAGCTGTTTTCCATAAATTTTTGTTGGCTGTTTTCTCTTATTTTTTCGATATAGGGAACGAATTTCAAATTAAGGGCTGCCGCCAGCCTTTTTGCAAAATCCGGAACCAGGTCCGGATAATTTAAAGACGGGATGCAGATCACCCATTTAGGCGCAGGGGTGGGATTCCACTGTGCAATCATGTCCACACAGGCAGTCACAAGGGCATCGGAAAAATGGTTGTCCTCATATTTGCCGGCAGCCACAAGCTCTCCCCAACCGGCATCACGCCACAAACTCAGGGCACGGCCTTCCGATGCCTGCAAATCGGGACCAATTTTTCCGGAAAAACCATAAACGGGCATCGGATTATGGGCTGGCCATTGTTTGCGTGGTTTGATCACCTGGTAGCTTCTCCTGAGAAAAAGAGCAGCCCGGTTCGCCAATTCATCATTGTATTGCTCGGGAAGAAGAAGCTCTGGCTTACAATTGATGCACTTACCGCAATTTTCCGGGGCGGGATCATCCAGGGCTTTTTCAAGGAACGCCATTAAGCATCCCTGGTGCCCCATATATTCCTGCATCTGGCTCTGTTCCTGCCTGCGAATCCGGGTAATTTCATCCACATAATCCTGATCAATTCTATAATGGGCAGCAGACGCTGTGACATACCATTTGGAACCGATTTTGGTAACCGGAGAGGGAGATTCAACCGTCAGAAATTTGATTGCCTTATCGATTTGAGATTTTCGTAGATTCAGAACACTCTGCAGAGCGGGCACGGACAGGCCGCCATCTGACCGATCAAGAACTTCAAGAAGTGCATGAATATGGGTTTGAGGGGGAAAGGCACTGCGAATGAAAAAATCTGCAATATGATCGTCCTCTTCACCGCAAAGCAAAATGCCATATGCTTCATCAACAGCACGTCCGGCACGACCCACCTGTTGATAATAATGGACCACTGATGCGGGCCTTTGAAAATGAATTACAAACGTTAAATCGGGTTTATCAAAGCCCATGCCCAGGGCAACGGTGGCCACAAGAACCTTTATCTCATTTTTCAGCAGCTGTTGTTCCAGTTCTTCTCTAACTGAAGTACCATCTTCACGGTCTGGAACACCTGCATGATATGCCTTTGCATCAATGCCGTTGACCTTGAGCCACTCAGTCAGCCGATCCGCATCCCGCTGGGTCAGGGTATAGATAATTCCACTTCCTGAAAGAGTTGGAATGGTCTGTGCTATCCAGGCCATTCTGGCTGCCGGGCTTGGCATATTAATATTCTGAAGTTTAAGACTTTCCCTGACCAGGGGACCTCGGACCAATTCAATGCCATGACCCAATTGCGACATCACATCGGTTACAACCCTGTCATTGGCGGTTGCCGTTGTTGCAAGCACCGGGATATTTGGGGGGAGTGCCTGGAGCACACGAACGATACGCCTGTAATCCGGCCTGAAATCGTGTCCCCAGTCGGAGATACAATGGGCCTCATCAATCACAAAAAGACCTATCTTCTCGGCTATCACCGAAAGTACATCATGGAGAAACTCTTCATTTGCAAGGCGCTCAGGAGAAATGAGCAGCAGATCAACACGATCGGCCATCAGCTCTTTCTTAATCTGGTCCCATTGCTCATTGTTGGTGCTGTTTATGGTTCTGGCTTTAACCCCGATTCGATGGGCCGCCTCAAGCTGATTGCGCATCAATGACAACAGTGGGGAAATCAACAGGGTCGGCCCTGCATTCTGCCCACGCATGAGTTTACTCGCCAGAAAATAAACCATGCTTTTTCCCCACCCGGTACGCTGAACCACAAGCATTCTTTTGCGATTCAGGAGCTGTTCAATGCTTTGCCATTGGCCGTCCCGAAAGGTTGCATGGGGGTTATTCAAAGCTTTTTTCAAGAACTCAAGTGCCGTTTGTTTCATATCATCACCGGGCCTATTTTCAATTTTTCAATCAAAATTTCTCTTGATTTTGCAAGCCAGGCTTCCACATCTGATTCATTTTTAAAGGTCTGATGGGGCAATTTCACCGACTGGATTTCCGGCTCCATCATCATTGCAGCCGCCAGTATGACCTGATCAAACCGAGACGGCATGGCAGCGACACGATCCCTGAATGCCGATAAAGATATTAAATCCAAGGTGTTTAGGACGTCGTCGGTTGACTCAACATTGACGGTCGGCCTGGATGCTCCGGTCAACTGGTAACGGGAACGCAGCTCATGCCGCTGCTCCGGATCAAGCTGAGCCCAGTTGTCATCATTCTTAAGACGTTTTTCACCGTTTTCCCAATGGGATTCAAACTTTTGGGACACAGTGTTTATCTCTGCCCGGAGCAGCTGTGCCAGACTTGAAACAAGGGGGGCGATTAAATCCGGCTCTTCAAGAAGACGCCTGTTATCTTCAATATGGGAGATTTGAGCGATGACCACCTCGGCGTTCTTGATTTCTCCGGCATGAACGGCCAAACGTCTCAGCTTATTCCATGAAGGGTGTCGCTTCTCAATGCGGGTGGAGATATCCCGCCAGCCATCAATTGCCTGTTTGAGCCTATCCCTCTGGTTGTAAATGGATAAAAGCTGTTCATTTCCGGCAGTGAGTCTTATCCCATCAAGAAATGCGGTATCAGGCCGAGGCGGTTTTGGAGCATCTCCACCTGCTGAATCTGCCAGCTGCGCCATCTTTTGCAAAAACACGGGAACGACCATCAACTCTTCACCCTGTTTGGCCTGCAGGTTCATTTTCTGGATCAGCTTACGAATCTGAATCCGCTGGGCAGTCGTGACGGTGGCTGACTCGATTTTGAAAGACAACTTTCCAATGTTTTTACGCTCGACCCCTTTAGGGTCAATAACTTTGCCGAGATTATCCTGTGCCCGTATTAAACCTGCTAGCAACAAAACCTGCAATCCGCCGTCAATGGCATCCCGGGACCAGCCAAAGGGAGGCTCTTCAAAGTAAGCACGAATCTCACGCCCTTTTTTGCCGCTGGCTATGATTCCGAGAATGGTTTTACATACGGGATTATTAACCGGCTCTCCGTCATACCCAACAGCCTTTAATGCATCGGGAGCTCCCTTCTGGGCTTTGGCATATGTTTTGTCCCAACCACTGTGATCTGCCGTATCAAATTGCGGGTATAGACGCTTAAGAGAATTTTCTGCTGCTTCCAAAACCATTTCCTGGAGGTTGTTGCCTGCAATTTCATTGCCTCCGCCCTGGAAGATCCGGGCCCCGAAAAACGACTCGGCAAGCAGTTCATTGATTTTTCCTTCTGCCGTCTGCCTGGTTGTTTCCATTGAACTGCGGGCTTCTATACCCTCGGGCGTGTTGGGAATACCCCTTTTATCCAATGTCGCAGCTGCCGCCTTAAAATCTATCAGATAATGACGAAAATCATCAGCAGAACGTTTTGGAATAAACACAAAAACCGTGGGAGATTGATTCCCCGCCTGTTTTGCATCCACATGGACAGAGTTTCCATCCATGCTCCAACCGTCCCGGACCCAGATACAAATTTTGTTATTGCTGTCAGACGGCAGTCTGGCATCAAACACAGGATAAAGATCCCGAATGACTTTGGACTCTCCCTGGGTCAGAGACAATTTTTTTACAACTCCTGCAAACCTGTGGCGAATACGATCGTCACGCTCAGCTTCAACCCTGTGGGCCTGGTTGTTAAGGGCACTTCGCTGGCTTAGAAACTCGTCGTTCCAGGCCGAACTTTCTTCCGTCTGAATACGATACTCATCCCCAACCTTCATGAGAAGCTCACATCCATCCAATAAAGCCGGTAATTTGCTGCGAAGGGCACTGCTCCCATTTGCCAGATTGGTGACCATTAAATCTGCAATGGTGTCGATATCGGCCTTAATACCGATTTCATTGTTACTGCCTGCCAGTTTGTTGATCAAAAACACCAGCCCTGAAGCCCTGGCCATGAGTTTTTCGTCTTCAGATCCTTTGATCCAGGTCATTGTTTTTTCATGAACTTTGCGAGGTATGATACGTGACTGCAGCAGCTTATCCGCAGAATCAAAGTACAGATAATCTGCGGGGACAACAGAACCGAGTTCATCCTCAAGATTAGTCTGGATTACTTTATGAATCATGCTGAGCTGGTTGCGCAGCTGACTGTCTGTTCCGGTCTGATCGAGAACCCTCAGCGTATTTTCCCAGAAACGACGACGCACCGGCAAAATAGGATAATCCTGGGCAAAGTGCTGGATATCGGACTGTTGGTGACCAATATTCGTGTTCCCCAGATGACGGGAAATCTCACCCAGGTTTGTCTGCATCACCTGCTCAATGGATGAAATGGCCCCAGGTTTTTTCCCAAGAATCACCTTTCGAACAACAGCCTCCACGTCTGCGTCAGAGAGCTCAACCCTGATTGTAAAACGGCCTTCCAGTCTCTTGAGGTTTGATGTTCCGGTAACGGCTGTCTGGCCGGTTCCAATAAAGAGAAGCCTGCCTCCTATGTTCTTGCAGCAGGCTTCCACCACCTCCTGAACATCAAGGGATCTTTGGCTGTCCTCTCCGATATACTGCTGCACCTCATCGAGAATAACGAGCGTCAAAGGAAGCTTGCCGTCTCTGGTAAGGGCCTGTCTGATAGCTTTCAGCATTTCATCATTGCTGATATCCTGAACATAGGGATAAAGGTTGTTCAGGGTTTCAACACATGATGACGAAGAAGAGAACAAATTGTTTTTTGCCTCAACCAGAGCACAGTGAAGCCCTTCAGCAACATAAAAATTATCCAGCTCCTCCTCCCAGTTCGCCCCCCGGCTTTCAACTTGAGATTTAATGGAATCATAAATCCCTTCGTTTTTGAGCCACACCACAAAACGTGCAAGATGATACTGTTCAGGCAGACCAACGGATTTGAATAAAAGACGGAGCAAGGCCAGGCGGACACTTCCGCTTGCACCTGCTCCCAAAGTCCCTGAGACCGCATGAACTCCACCGTGGTTTTGGGCCCGGATACTCAGTTCTTTGAGAAGGTCTGTAATGCTTTGGGGAAGATTGGCAATGCCACGGGCTGTGGCGCCATCCTCGAATGGGGTGTCTGACCACAATGCCCTGAGCATTTTTACCAGATGGGATTTACCAGAACCATAAAAACCACTGATCCATACGGCAGGCTGCTGGGCCTGCTCAATATTTTTCAGATAAGTCTCAAGAATATGCTCCAGTCCTTTTTCATATTGGCCGTCACAGACAAAGGTCTCAAGTTCATAGCGAAGAACGGCCAAGGCCTCTGGTGTTATTTCATCATTTACACTGGCAACACCTTCATTAACTAGTTTTCTGGTGGATGGATCTTTCTGGTAAACACTCCTGTTCTTCATCATGAACTCCTATGGTCCTATGATCAAAAATCTTTATCCCCGGTAATCGGCACAGCCAGATAGTTCCAACCATCATACCCATCCAGAAGTCGATAATTATTATTTTCATAACTGCCCGGGAAAAAAATGAGCAGTCTGCCATTTACATGGGGAGCAAGTTTCTCCACAACCTCCTTGACCTTTAAAAATCCGAACAGCGAACCAACCCCCTTGATTGCTGCAACTGAATTTTCCGTCACGTTCCGATCTTCCAGAGAACGTTTAAATTCCTGAACGATATACTCAAGATACTTAGGAAGAAGCGTGGAAAGCAAATGCGGTTTTTGAAAGTAGCTCTTTGCATACCTCTGGCCGGACAGCCACTCTGGAAAAGTATCGGTTAAATCATATAACGCCCAGTCATGGCCCGCCTCGCGGGTGGCAATTTCAAATTCATCAATTTTGGCACGCAATCTCAGCTCTTCAGTTTCAGCGTAGACACAAAAAATTACCCGTTGTGCCGGGGCGGCATCCCTTCGCCAGGGCACTGAAATGAATTTATTGTATGAATTTATCAATCGTTTAACCTTGTTCACGAATCCACTCCATTTCTTCCGGGGTTAATAGGTTTGGAAATTGAACCTCTATCACAGTGCCGACCCTTTTTAAAACGATCCATCCTTTGCGGGATGCCTCTTCGGCGAGCTCCAGGGCTTTTTCAAACGAACAATCTAACGCTTTTGTGTATTGAGTCGTAAAAAGGGATTCACCTCTCTCTCCTGTCAGGTAACTTAAGAAGAGCGCATAGGAAACTGCTCCGACGGTTGGCTGAGGAATTGAACGAATTTTTTTTACACGTCCGGTTAGATGACCTGATTGGGTCCATGTGGAATTAATATTCTGTGCCGTTGACTTAAGTGTTGCCTGACTGAAACGGCCGGGCTCAAGATTTTCAAGATAACGTTCAAGTGCTCCGCGGCTGACTATCTGGCCTTCAGAAAAAGAAAAAACAAATGGTATGCTGGATCTGAAAACAGCGTCCCTGGCGATAGTACAAAGAAGGGCCAGCAAGGGTCGGGATTTTTTATCCCGGTTCCAGAAATATAAAAGCGCCTTAAAAATGGTTGTGCCGGGGTCTAATGCGTATAAAGAGACCAGATGACTGACTGAAAGAGATCGGGTTTTGCCAGAGCGTTTACCCAGGCAGTTCTCCTCCAGAACTGCCTTTAAATACTCTTCTCTGGCTGGTTTGGTTTTATGGACACAGGACAATAAAGTTATCAAATCATCCAGCATCATTGTCCTTGCTGTGTGTGCGCCCCCTTTTTTCAATGAGAACCCAAACCGGGCATTGAGATCATTTTTACCCTTTGTCTTTGTAGCTGATCGTTTCATTTATTTAAAATCATTTTCTGATTCTTCGCAGGATGTGCTTCTATTTTTATACCCATTAACATTTGATATCTGTCCTTGATGTTTTGATATAAAATAATTTATACCATTTGTAGAAGATTATTAAAACAATCTATTTACACTAACGATTTGCTTCAACAGGGCCTTTTTGCAAAAGAAATTTGCGCCAAGAAGAATGATTATCTCAAGAAATTACTGAGATTGAAGACACCCATTGAAAGGTGAAAATATGGTAACGGCAAAACAACAATATGGTTTTACTCCTGATTATGTGCAATAAACTAACAAACCACATTTGATCTAAAAAATAACAGAGCGAAAAATAGCAACCGCTTATTGACACCTGGCTATGGGCAAGTTACAATGGGCCATGATTAAAAAATTCAAACATAAAGGGTTAAAAAGTTTTTTTGAATCTGGCAATCAAAAAGGCGTTAACCCTGAACATGCAAAACGTTTGCGGATAATATTAGCGCGACTTGACGCAAGCCAAAACCCGGACGATATGAACTTACCGGGCCTTAGACTTCACTCATTAAAGGGTGATTTAAAGGGTTTTTGGGCGGTAGATGTTTCGGGAAATTGGCGAGTCTTTTTCCGGTTTGAAAGCAGCAACGCTGTTGACGTTGATTACAACGATTATCATTAAGGAGTAAAAAA
>Ga0265295_1002041_pt1 | contig 33419 bp, 32 predicted proteins | sample Munlansysbiofilm_FD_192503 | JGI IMG/M metagenome (GOLD analysis project Ga0265295, IMG submission 192503) | Leachate microbial communities from a municipal landfill in Southern Ontario, Canada - Methane capture system biofilm | ecosystem: Engineered > Solid waste > Landfill > Unclassified ... | reverse complement strand
TTTCCACCAGGTCGCGTCCGCGGGCTGAATGGATCTTCATGCCGTCGAAGTCCGGGCCAACGAAGTGCTTTTGCATCAGCAGGCCGTCGTCCCCGAACCATATGGGAAGGAGTCCTCCCAGGGTGCAGCCGTGTTTGCGCAGCAGCTCGACGGCGCCTCCAGACCATGGCTTGCCCAGGTCGATGAAAAACTGGCACAGGGCGTAGCCGTCCTCCCGCAGTTCCCTTTCCAGCGCGTCCAGACGGTCGGCCAGATCTTTTCCCGGCGCCGTTATCGAGCATCTGGCGACGCCGGCATAGTCAAAGCGCTTCACCTCCATTTCTGCGCCGGTATCGGGGAGGTCGGCATGGGGTGCGAGTAGTTCCCGGTCCAGGTTCAGGCCGTCCAGGATCCATTTCACCTCATTGACATATGGAGCGGGGAGGTAAAGGGGCCTGTGACCATCGCGGTCCACCCGGAAAAAGACCAGGCAGCCGACCCGTCCTGCCGCGCTTTGTTCCGCTTCGTATGCCTCCGCGGGCATCAGGGCGGGTTCCACCGCGGTTTCAAGCGCCCTTGCATGCCTGGAGAGCTTCTGGGTGGTGACATGGTTGCAGACCGCCTCGCCGAAAAAGCCGTCGATGCCTTCCCGTCCCGCCAGTTTCAGCAGCAATTCATTGGTCCTGAAGAATGCCAGGGTGGAACGGTACCCGGGCAGGGTAAGTCCCACTCCGTACTCATAGAGGTTGGGGTTGGGCGCGGCGCCGCGGTAGAGGGCGACATGGGAAACCACGTCGCCGGAGGCGGCTCGGGCGACCACGCTGTGAATGTTTCTCCGGCGGTTTTCCTCTGCCAGTCTTTCCGGTATGTAATAGGTATCGATGGGATATCCATCGCCGTAAACCGCATAGAAAAGCCGGGCCACGCCCGGACCGTCCGATGGCTCGAAATAACCGGCGGAGTATTCCTGCCCATCCGGGATGGCGTGGCGCTCGCCGGCCAGGAGCTTAATGGCTTCCTCTCTGTTCATGGATACTTTCTCCGTTTATGTGGTTTGCGCCGCAGGTTCCGTCATGTCCCGGCGCATGCGCAAGTGATTTCACCTTTTCCCATGGCGCAAAATACCCTAAATGTGGCGACCCCGCAAATTCAAAATCCATCAACGCGCTGAAATGCTTCAAGTTGCGGGGAAGCTTTTTCCGGAAAGCTGTGCTACCCTGTTGCCAGCGTTCCCGTCCGGCCATAGTCCATGCCGGCGACAGGGAATAACTTCGTGGAATGGAGAGTGAAATGAGGTATATGCTTGGTCTCGATGAAGGAAGAAACGAGCCTGTCAAGGACCTGGACAACGCCAGGAGAGTTGTCCTCGTGGACGAGGAAACGGTGGGGGCGCAAGACATTACTTTTGCATATTGCAGGTTTGGGGCGAAGACATCCACCCACAAGAGGCACGTCCATCCGGACGCTGAGGAGGTGATCCATATCCTTTCGGGAAGGGGGATCAGCGGCCTCGATGAAACTGAGGTGGAGATGGCCAAAGGCGACACCATGTTCGTGCCGCGCGGCGCGGAGCACTGGTTCTATAATCCCTTCGACGAGCCGGTTGAGATGGTGTTTGTGTACACGAGGCCCTCTCTGGAGTCGGCGGGCTACCGGGTTGTGGAATAGACATCCATGCGAGAGATACTGAAGCCCTGTTGTCTGGAGGAGTTTTTTTTCTTTCTGGACCGGTATCCTGACGCCCTGCCCATGGCGGGAGGAACAGACCTGCTGGTGAAGCTGCGCAAGCAAACTGGCCCGGATCATCGGCCGCTGATCCTGCTTTCCGGCGTGGAGGAGCTGCATGGAGTGCGGGATACGGGAAGCAAAATCTCCATCGGCGCCGCCACGCCTCTGTCCAGGCTGATCTCCGACCCCTTGCCGGCGCTGCATGCCCCTGTCCTTGTCCATGCGGTCGGGACCATCGGCGGCCCTGCCGTGAGGAACATGGCCACCATCGGAGGCAATATCCGTACTGCGTCACCCGCCGGAGACACGCTCCCGCCCCTGTACATCCTGGGCGCGGAGGTGGAGCTGGCTTCCCGGGCGGGAATGCGCATCCTCCCCATCGAAGAATTCGTCTCGGGTCCGGGGCGCACGCAGCTGGGAAACCATGAGATCATCACCCGCGTCCTGATCCCTCACTCCGGGCCCTTTCCCTGTCAGTCATTCGAAAAGGTGGGCCTGCGCAGGTCCCTGGCGGTGGCTGTTGTCAGTTTCGCGGCAATGTTGAGGCTTTCCTCTGACGGAACGGTGGCGGAGGCCCGCTTTGCCTGGGGGAGCGTGGCGCCCACGGTGGCGCGTCTCCCGCAACTGGAGGCTGGTCTGGCTGGCCGGCGGCTCGATGCCGATGCCATCCGCTTCGCGGCTGATACAGTTCGAGGGTTTGTAGCGCCCATTGACGATATAAGGGCCACCGCCGGATACCGGCGCTCCGTGGCTTCAAACCTGCTGGTCCGTTTTCTGGAAGGCATCCATGGCTGAACGTTCCGGGCTCTTTTCCATCGGCTTCCTGGTCATCAATCTCCAGTTCGCGCTGGTGACGGCCATCGCGGCGCTGTTTTTCGCCTTTTCTGGGTATCTGGCGAGCCTGGGGATCGGCCCCGGGGCGGCCGGTTTCATCATCAGCGCCGATGCCCTGGCTGCCCTGTTGATCCAGCCGGTTATCGCCCCGCTGGTGCATCCCGGAGTCGCCCGGCGCTGGCTGCTGGGCGGCTCCCTGGTGTTTTCCGCGGCGCTTTTCATTCTGGCGCAGGCTGACTCGGCACCTTTGATGATAGCCGCCCGGCTTTTGCAGGGCGCCGGTTTCATATGCGTCGTTTCCGCGCTCGTGACGATGGTGGTCCAATGCATCCCGCCGGAGATGAGCGGGCGGGCATTCGGCTGGATTTCCCTTATCCGCCTGATACCCTATGCCGTCATACCACTGTTCTTTGATCTCATGAAGCTTGCGCCGTCTTCCTTCGGCGGGGCGCTCAAACTGGCCGGCTTTGCCGCTCTCATGCCGATTTTGGCCCTGGCGCTCCCGCGTGCTCGTCACTCGCAACAGAGCGCCGCCGTTGCTCCGGGTCTGTCCGGGATGCTGGAGAGTCTTCGCTCCCCGGCGGCGCTGATGGTGCTCCTTTCCTCGCTGTTCTTTTTCTGTGGCTATGCGGCCGTTTTCTTCTATCTGAAGCAGTTCGGCGTGAGCAGGGGGATAACCGACGCAAGCCTCTTCTTTACCATCGCCACGGTTGCGATGATTGTGATCAGAATCTCCGGAGGGTGGCTTTTTGATCGCTACGACAAGGTCATGATGTGCGTTGCCGGGCTTTTCGCGGCGGCTCTCTGCTATGCTCTCCTGCCGGCATGCTCATCGAGCGGGATGTTTTTTGCCCTGGCCGGTATTGCCGGAGTGGGGTGGGGGGTGTCGATGCCGTTGCAGGCCGCGGTCATGTTTGATATCTCAGACCCTCGGGCGCGCGCCATGAACCAGAATCTCCTGATGGTGATGATGCAGGCCGGCTTCTTTCTCGGGCCACTGCTGGGCGGCTGGATGATCTCTGCTTCCGGGTATAAAGCCCTTTTTGCAAGTCTGGCGGCCCTGACGCTGGCGTCCATTATCATGATGGCGGCCGTGAGGAAGGTGGTGAAATAATAAAGGGGTATTCAGCCGGAGAACCCTTGGCGGCCGGGCTGTTTTCCCGCCTGTCCGTCCAGGCGCGGAGGTCTTGCCTCCATCTCCATCTTCTTCTTCAATGCCTTTCCGGCCGATAGAAGCGTCCGTGAAAATGGGTGAAACAGCGGCGTGCCGTTTCGCTTGTCCCGGTTGACCCGGTTCATCCCCTGGGCGTCGGGATGAAAAAACTGTTACCGTCAGGGCGCAAACAGTGCTATTTTGTGCGCAATCCGCAAATGAATCGCGGATTTTACCGTATGTGGCCGCACCGGTCCGCACTGACGGTATGTGAGAAAGGAGTCCCGGACTTTTTTATGAGAACTTCAAAAAAACGGATCGAGGTTACAGGAAGCCTGTCTTTCAAAAAGACCGACATGGATTTCCTGAGGAGCGACCGCATAGCGCTGCTGGAAAAGATAGATGAATGCGGTTCCATCAACAAGGCCGCCAAACTTGTAGGCATGAGCTACAAGACGGCCTGGGATTCCATCAATTCCATGAGCAATCTTTCCGAGAAGCCCCTTTTCGTGCGTACGGCCGGCGGCAAGTCGGGAGGAGGGACTACCCTTACGGAGGAGGGAAAGGAACTGGTCAGAAAGTACCGCCTCATCCAGAAGGAGCACGAAAAGTTCCTCACCAGCCTGGAAGACAAGATGCTCGATGTGGATGTGAACAATCTGTACCGTTTTCTCGAGAAGGTTTCATCCAAAGTGAGCGCCAGAAACGCTTTCATAGGCAAAGTGGTGAATATCGTCAAGGGAGAGGTGAAGTCGGAGGTGACCATGGCCATCCAGGGTGGAGGCCGTATCATCGCCATCATCACCAACGAAAGCGTGGAAAGCCTCGTCCTCCATGAGGGAATATTCGCCTATGCGATCATCAAGGCGAATTCCGTCATTATAGGTTCCGGCGACTGCGACCTGAGGGTCAGTCTCAGCAATAAGCTGCAGGGAAAGATTATCAGCTTGGAAAGCCATGTCATCACCACCGATGTCATAGTCGAACTGCCCGGAGGAAATACCATAAGCGCAATCATCCCCAATGAGTGCGCCCGGTCTCTTGACCTGCAGAAAGGCGAAGTGGTGTATGCCATGTTCAATGCCGCCAGTGTCATCCTGGGCACCGACTGACCGTTATTCAGTCCATGATGAAGGGCCGGTTTTTCCCGGCCTTCCGGCAGGCAACTTCAGACAAAGTTCATGGAAGAGAGGTATCATGACATGAAGAGAAAAACCGTAACCGTAGTGGCGGGCGTATTGATTGCGGCCGCTTCCCTCGCCGTGGCCGCGTCAGCCCTGACACTTCCCAAGGGCTATCAGAAGTGGCGAAAGAGCAGGCAGCATATCGTGAATGACAGGAAATCCCTCTTTTACGGCATTCACTATACCTATGTGGACGCCAGGGCCATGAAGACATTCGAGAAGGGGGGACCGTATCCCGAGGGGAGCAGGTTTGTCGTTGAGCAGTTTACCATCCTTGACAAGGGCGGAAAACCGGTCCCGGGAAAGAAGTCCATGATTGTTATGATGAAGAAGGACAAGCGCTTCAAGGATACTGGGGGATGGCAGTTCGCGGGATTCACGGCGGTCGGCAGGCCGAGCGGGCTGGACCCGGTGAAGAACTGTTTTGAGTGTCACCTGAAGGAGGCGGCTGATCGCGATTACGTTATCTCCAAGTATTCGGAATTCAAATAGAAAATATCAGCGGTCCGAGGCGGGACGGGGTTTGTCCGTAGAGGGAAATCCTGCCTTGACACGTTCCGGCCATTTGATGTAACGTAGTGCGTCCCGCCACCGGAAGGGACTGACTATCACCGGAAAGTTCCTTTTTCATTATGCGAGTAACCGCCATCATTCCCGCTAGGTATGCATCCACCCGCTTTGCCGGAAAAGCCCTTGCCGACATCATGGGAAAACCCATGGTGCAGCATGTCTATGAAAGGACGGCCAGGGCGGAACTGGTTTCCCGAGTTATAGTGGCGACCGATGACCCGCGTATCGAGACCGCGGTCCGGACGTTCGGTGGACAGGTGCAGATGACGTCACCATCCCACGAGACCGGCACGGATCGCCTTGCCGAGGTGGCGGAGAGGATTGACTCCGAGATTATCGTCAATGTCCAGGGGGATGAGCCTCTCATCGAACCCGCGATGATCGATGAGGCCATACGCCCCTTGCTGGATGACGATTCCATATTGATGGGCACGCTGAAGTGCCGGATAAGGAATCTGCACGATTTCCTCAGCCCCAATGTCGTAAAGGTCGTGACCGGCCTGGATGGATTCGCGCTCTATTTTTCCCGTTCTCCTCTTCCCTTCTTCCGGGACAAGTGGGACTGCCTGAAGGATGAAGCCTTTGCCTCCGGAAGGCTCCTCTGCTTCAAGCATGTGGGTCTCTATGTTTACAGGCGGGATTTCCTCATTAAATACGCACGCATGGCCCAGACGCATCTTGAACGTTCCGAAAAGCTGGAACAGCTCCGGGCCCTTGAAAACGGCTGCCGCATCAGGGTGGTCGAGACGGAGTACGAGTCTGTCGGGGTTGACTCGCCGGCGGACCTTGAAAAGGTTCTTGAAAAACTGAGAAAGTCCCAGTAAGCTGGGACTTTCTTCATTGAGGGATGTTTTTATGAAGACCAAGTTTATATTTGTTACGGGCGGAGTTGTTTCTTCTATCGGAAAAGGGCTTGCGGCGGCGTCCCTAGGCGCGCTTCTGGAGGCCCGGGGCCTGCGGGTCACGATGCAGAAACTGGATCCATACATAAACGTCGATCCCGGCACCATGTCTCCTTTTCAGCACGGAGAGGTTTTTGTCACCGACGACGGCGCCGAGACGGACCTGGACCTGGGGCACTATGAAAGATATACCAACGCCAAACTCTCCAAGAGGAGCAACTTCACCACCGGCCAGGTGTATTTTTCTGTTATCGAAAAGGAACGGCGTGGTGACTATCTGGGCGGTACCGTCCAGGTGATTCCCCATATCACGGACGAGATAAAGTCCAAAATCCTGGAGAACGCCAAGGGGATGGACGTGGCCATAGTGGAGATCGGTGGTACCGTAGGTGACATCGAGTCGCTGCCTTTTCTGGAGGCCATCCGCCAGTTCAAATTCGATCGCGGACCCGGCAATGTCCTGTACTTGCATGTAACCCTGATCCCCCATATCAGGACCGCGGGGGAAATGAAAACCAAGCCGACCCAGCACTCGGTGAAAGAGCTGCGGGAGATCGGCATTCAGCCGGATATCCTGGTGTGCCGCAGCGAAAAGGACCTTCCCGCGGAAATGAAGGCGAAGATCGCCCTGTTCTGCAACGTCCGTGAAAAGGACGTAATCCCCTGCGTGGATTCCGAGCACATCTACGAGGTGCCCCTTGCCCTGCACAAGGAGGGCCTGGACGAGCAGATCACGGACAAGCTCAATATGTGGGCCAAATCCCCTGATCTCAATCACTGGCAGGAGGTCGTGAACACCCTCAAGAATCCCGGCGGAGGTATGGCGCGAATCGCCATCGTTGGGAAGTATGTGAATCTGACGGAATCCTACAAATCCCTTTCCGAGGCCCTGACCCATGGCGGAATAGCCAATGACTGCCGGGTGCACATCCGTTATCTCGATTCCGAGAAGATAGAGCAGGAGGGTATCGGCTCGCACCTTGATGACGTGGACGGTATTCTGGTCCCGGGAGGATTCGGCGAGCGCGGCACGGAAGGGAAAATACAGGCCATTGAATTCGCGAGGAAGAACAGGATACCCTTCTTCGGAATCTGTCTCGGTATGCAGATGGCCGTGGTGGAATACGCCAGGAACGTGTGTGGTCTGTCCGGTTCCTGCTCCAGTGAGTTCAAGCCGGACTGCGAACATCCGGTGATCCATCTGATGGAGACCCAGCAGCGGGTTGAACGGAAGGGCGGCACGATGCGCCTCGGAGCGTATCCATGTTCCCTGGTGAAGGGGACGCTGGCGCGGAAGATTTACGGCACATCCCAGATAAGCGAGAGGCACCGGCACCGCTACGAACTGAACAACCGCTATCGTGACCTTCTCACGGAGAAAGGGATGGTGCTGTCGGGGATCTATGAGGAGGGCGGACTGGTGGAGATGATCGAGATAGCCGATCATCCCTGGTTCGTGGGATGCCAGTTCCATCCCGAATTCAAGTCGAAGCCTCTTAATCCGCACCCGCTCTTCAAGTCTTTCATTGCGGCGGCGCTTGCGTGCAGAGGCTGATATCCTCGGGAGAATGGATGTAAACCGGGAAGAGAGCGGGGGGCCGGGTGGTAAAAGAGATACTCGTCGGAAACGTAAGGATTGGCGGTAATCGCCCGCTGGTTCTGATTGCCGGTCCATGCGTCATAGAGAATGAGGCGCTGACCATTCGTTGCGCGGAAAGGCTCATGACCCTTTGCAACGGACTTGCCATGCCTCTGGTTTTCAAGGCCTCATACGACAAGGCCAACCGTACTTCAGCTACATCATTCCGCGGGCCCGGACTGCGGCAGGGATTGAGCATTCTGGCCAGGGTAAAGGACTCCCTTGGACTTCCCATACTGACCGATGTCCATTCCGTTGAGGAAGTGGCGCCGGTGGCGGAGGTGGCGGATGTCCTTCAGATTCCCGCTTTTCTCTGCCGTCAGACCGACCTCATCGAGGCCGCGGCCCGGACAGAGAGGGTGCTTAATCTCAAAAAAGGGCAGTTCCTGGCGCCATGGGACATGGAAAATGTCATTGGAAAGGCCCTCTCAGCGGGTAATTCACAAGTAATACTCACCGAGCGCGGCGCAAGTTTCGGCTACAACAATCTCGTTTCCGACATGAGAAGCCTTCCCATCATGAGACGATTGGGCTACCCGGTTGTCTACGACGCGACCCACAGCGTCCAGTTGCCCGGTGGGTTGGGCGGTTCTTCCGGGGGGCAGCGGGAATTTGTGGAATACCTTTCCCGCGCGGCGGTTGCAACGGGAATAGACGGGATTTTTCTCGAAGTCCATGAAGAGCCTGAGAAGGCCCTTTGCGACGGGCCCAACTCCATCAGGCTTGACGACCTTCCCCCCCTTCTGAAAAAGCTGAAGGCTATCGACTCCATCGTAAAGTGAACTGAATGCCGGTTTTTTATTGGAACGGTTTGAGAAATCGTATCTTAACGTTCCTTAAATGGTATCCGGCGTCCTGATAATGAGGTTTATCATTGATTCTGAAAGAAGCTAAACGAGTGATCAGGGTTGAGGCTGAGGCGTTGCTGACCCTGGCGGAGTCCCTGGATGCCGAGTTCGTGCGCGGGGTGGAGCTGATCCTTTCTTCTTCCGGACGCGTGGTTGTGACCGGAATGGGCAAATCAGGAATAATCTGCCAGAAGATCGCCTCTACCCTTGCGTCAACCGGCACGCCGGCCTTTTTCCTTCATCCGGCGGAAGGGATACACGGCGACCTCGGCATGATAATGAGGGGCGATGTGGTCATCGCCATATCCTACAGCGGGGAGACCGAAGAGGTGCTTCGAATCCTCCCCGCCATAAAGCGCATCGGAGCATCCCTGATTGCCATGTCGGGAAACCGCAACTCGACTCTGGCAAGAACCGCTGACGTTTTCCTGGAGGTCGCCGTCAAGGAAGAGGCCTGCCCTCTGGGGCTTGCGCCGACAGCCTCTACGACCGCCACTCTGGCCATGGGAGATGCCCTGGCCGTGGCGTTGCTCGTGGAGCGCGGCTTCAAGGCCGAAGATTTCGCGCTTTTCCATCCAGGCGGCGCGCTGGGCAAGAAACTCCTTCTGCGGGTGGAGGATCTCATGCATACAGGCGACGCGGTTCCCCTGGTCTCTACTGAAACCCTGATGCGCGAGGCCCTTTTTGTCATTACCTCACGCGGACTGGGCATAGCGGGCGTGGTTGATTCGTGCGGCGCACTGGCGGGTGTTATTACCGACGGTGACTTGCGAAGGGCTCTGGAAAAGGGGCTTGATATCCTTAACACCACCGCGGGCGAATTGATGACCCGCAACCCGAAACGCATCTTATCATCCGAACTGGCGGCAAAGGCCATGCAGAGGATGGAAGAGCATTCTATTACATCGTTATTCGTATTCGCCGGCGACGATACGGAAAAGCCGGTGGGAATCATTCACCTCCACGATCTTCTTAAGGCGGGCCTTGCATGACAAAAGAGCGTATCTTGCCGATTCGGCTTTTCCTCCTGGATGTTGATGGCGTACTGACCGACGGGCGTATCGTCTATGACGCCAACGGCGTAGAGAGCAAGTTCTTTAATGTGAAGGACGGATTCGGCATCAAGATGCTTCAAAGAGCGGGGATTTCCGTGGGGATTATTTCGGGGCGGAGGTCCAGGGTGGTTGACAATCGGGCGGCGGAACTGGGCATTACCTATCTCTACCAGAATGCGCTGGACAAGATCGGCCCGTACCAGGAAATACTGGAAAAAACCGGGCTGGGAGATCAGCAGGTCGCCTATATGGGTGATGACATCGTCGACCTTCCCCTTATTCAGAGAGTGGGTTTCACCGCCGCGCCGGCGGATGCTGTTTCAGAAGTGCGTTCCAGTGTCCACTTCGTGACAAACAATGCGGGAGGATGGGGCGCAGTTCGTGAGGTATGCGACCTGCTGTTGAAAGAGCAGGGCCTCTGGGAAGAGGTCACTGCAGGTTATTTCCAATCCTGAATCAGGTTTGATATCAATGAGTTACACATTGCGGCGTGCTTACTTCAATCTTTGTGCCAAAACTTATGGTTTGTGCCAGAATCTGCTTTACACCCCATGCCCATGATGTTATAATTTGGCCAAATTTATGCATAACACAAATAAAATCAGGCGGATATTGGGTTTTTTGGTTTTGGCCGCCGCGGCTTATCTATTGGTAGTGATAGTGCTGAAGTTTCATCGGGTCAAGACGCCTGATAATATCCTGGCGGAGCTTCCCGGGAATATCGATGTTTCTCTGCAGCGGATACATCATACCAATACAAAAGATGGCACTCTTCAGTGGGATATTGTGGCAAATAAAGTAGACTATTATAACGACACCGGCATAGCCAGGTTCACCGGCGCCGAAATGGCATTGAACGGCGGTGAAAGGACCGGTAAATACACCCTGAAGGCGGACATAGCCGATTATCATAAGAAAACGGGAGATGTGAAGCTGAAGGGTAATGTGTCGGCTTCCAGTAAAGCGGGGATGAGGTTTTCTACCGGTCATGTGGACTATATTGCGGGCCGTTCCCTGATCTCCACCAATGACCGGGTGCGTCTCGAGGACGGAAAGCTCCTGGTGAGCGGCGCGGGGATGGAGCTTCGCGTGGATGAGAAAAAGGTCAGGATATTAAGAGACGTGAACGCCGTCATCCGGACCCGAAAGAACTGACATGAAGAGAACTTTTCTCCTTATATGCATGCTGCTTGCGTCAGCGGCGCCGGCCGGAGCGGCGGAAAAAAATGACGGCCAGCCCATAACCATCAGGTCCAACGAACTTCAGGCCGACACAAAGAGCAGGACCGCCACCTTCATCGGAAAGGTGGTTGCGAAGCAGGGCGAAATCACCATTCTTGCCGACAGGCTCGTTGTCCGGTACGCTGAAAAGGGTGGCGACCTTGAAAAGGTCGAGGCCTCGGGCAATGTCCGGATAGTACAAAAGAACCGTATTGGGACAGCAAGGTATGGTGTCTATCAGACGAGGGAGGGCAAAATCACCCTTTCCGGTTCCCCAAAGGTTGTTCAGGGGAAGGATATGATAACCGGTCGGGAGATCACTTATTTTGTTAAAGATGAGCGCAGTGTGGTGACGGGCGGTCCCGAAGATCGCGTTGAAGCGGTAATATATCCGAAGGGCAAGGAAAGGAATGACCTCCAAAAGCCGTAAGCGAGTCCTGTATACCTGGGGGCTGAAGAAAAGTTTCGGAGACAGGGTTGTCGTCAACGGCGTTGACCTGGAGATAGCTTCCGGAGAGGTGGTAGGTTTGCTGGGACCCAACGGCGCCGGTAAAACAACCACGTTTTACATGGTTGTGGGCCTCAGCCGCCCCGATAGCGGACAGGTACTCATAGATGAAGAAGACATCACCGGCTTTCCCATGTATCTGCGGGCACGCAAGGGGATAAGCTACCTTCCGCAGGAACCCTCCATATTCCGCAGGATGACGGTACGGGAAAACCTCACGGCCGTGCTGGAGACAAGGGGGCTTGATGGTGAAGAGTTGAACCTCCTGGCGGATCGGTTGCTGGCCGACCTGAAGATAACCCATATAGCTCATGTCAGAGGGTATGCCCTTTCCGGAGGCGAAAGGCGAAGGGCGGAGATAGCCAGGGCTTTGGCCACTGAACCTGTTTTTATTCTCCTGGATGAGCCGTTTGCCGGGATAGACCCCCTTGCGGTTCTGGACATCCAGAATATAATCGGCGAACTGAAGGCCAGGGGCATCGGAATTTTAATTTCGGACCACAATGTGCGCGAAACGCTTGGCGTCTGCGACAGAGCATACATCCTGAACGAAGGCGTAGTCCTTGAGCACGGCGACCCGCTGGAAATAGCCGAGAGCAGGACGGCACGGGAGATATACCTGGGAGACAATTTCAGCCTTTAGCGAAAACCGCCAGTCATATCACGAATCGGAAGGTATCGGTTATCCATGGCAATAGAGATGCGACAACAGATGAAGCTTTCGCAGCAACTGGTTATGACTCCCCAGTTGCAGCAGGCGATCAAGCTTCTCCAACTTTCCCGCATCGAGTTGCAGGATCTCGTCAGGCAGGAGATGGAGGAAAATCCGGTTCTGGACGAAAACACTGAACTGGAAGAGGTCAAGGAACCGGATACCCTCGAAGTTACGGAGAAAGAGGAACAGCCCCAGGAAAAAACCGATGACTTCGTGGAGGTCAAGGCCGGTGAGGAGACTCTGAAGGAGATAGACTGGGCGACCTATCTTGACGGTTATAACTACAGCTCCGGTGAACAGTACTTTGATGATGATGATGACCGTCCTTCCTACGAAAACCTGTTGACCAAGAAAGCCACCCTTTCCGATCACCTGATGTGGCAGTTGAACCTTACGCGCCTTACCGAGGCGGAGCAGGCGGTAGGAGCCGAGATAATCGGTAATATTGATGAAGACGGATATTTTCGTGCTACTTTCGCCGATGTTGCCGGCGCATGCGGCGTTGACGAGGTTTTTGTCGAGTCGGTACTCCGGAAGGTCCAGGAATTCGATCCCATGGGTGTCGCGTCACGGGATCTCAGGGAGTGCCTCCTTATCCAGGTAAGGCAGCTTGGAATGACTGGAGGAGTGGTAGAGTCACTTCTTTCGGATCATTTGAACGAACTGGAATCCCGCAAGTACAAACAGATAGCAAAGGCCATGGGGATCGAGGTACAGGATGTCCTGGCAGCCGCGAAGATAATCGCGGGACTTGATCCCAAGCCTGGAAGGCAGTTCAGCCAGGAAGATGTGCACTATATTTCTGCTGACATATTTGTCTATAAGGTCGCAGACGAGTTCGTCGTACTCCTCAATGATGAAGGGATGCCGAATATCCGCGTAAACCCGCTTTATATCGCTGAGGGACGGAACGGCGCCGCCGGCGACCAGAAAGCGGAGGAGTACATAAGCGACAAGATGCGTTCCGCTCTCTGGCTGATCAAGAGTATCCATCAGCGCCAGCGTACCATCTACAAGGTAGCGAAGAGTATCGTAAAGTTCCAGCGGGCATTCCTGGAACGAGGCATCGCCTTCCTGAAACCCCTGGTCCTGCGGGATATCGCGGAGGATATCGGGATGCATGAGTCTACTATCAGTCGGGTTACCACCAATAAATATATGCAGACGCCCCAGGGTCTTCTGGAGCTGAAGTATTTTTTCAACAGCGGTATTTCGACCTCGGCGGGAGACCCCATCGCATCGGAGAGCGTCAAGGACAAGATAAAAGAGATACTAGAAACGGAAGACCCACGCAAGCCGCTGAGCGATCAACGTATTGCCGAGATTCTTTCCGATAATAAGATCAATATTGCCAGGAGAACGGTTACCAAGTATCGGGAGATGCTCAAGATCGGTTCTTCATCTGAAAGGAAGAGGTTTTTCTAGATTTCTGGACAGCCCGGGTCGAAAGGAAATTTAACATCCGGGAGGAAAAACAATAAAGGAGATTATCAATTTATGCAGATTACGACCACCTTCAGACATATGGAGTCAAGCGAAGCCCTGAAGAGCTACGCCGAGGAGAAACTCGGCCGTGTACAGAAGTACATTGATGAACCCATCGTGGCCCAGGTATTCCTTACCGTTGAAAAGATCAGGCATATTGCCGAAGTTACCCTCAACGCCAAGGGGATCACCATCAAGGCTTCCGAGGAAACCAACGACATGTATGCCGCGCTGGATGCCGTAGTTGACAAGATCGAAAGACAGATGCGACGCTACAAGGAGCGTCTCAAGGCCCACAAGCCCGTCAGCGAGAGTGAGGAACGGAAGGTCAAAAAGACGATACTCGAGGCGGAGAGTATCGAGCATCAGCAGGAACCGGTTATCATCAGGTCCAAGACGTTTTCAATCAAACCCATGTCAGTGGACGAGGCGGTGATGCAGATGGACCTTCTTAACAAGGATTTTCTTGTATACAGGGATTCCGCTACCGAGGGTATCGCTGTAATCTATCGCCGGAAAGACGGAAATTACGGTCTCATCGAGCCGCAGAAAGCCTGATTCCGAAGGATCGAAATCGATCCATCAATCAAGCGCTTTTTTGAGGAACTGATGAGAATCGGAGAATACCTTGACCCCCTCGATATTGTTGATGACCTAAAATCATCGACAAAGGAAGACGTCCTTCGGGAACTGATCGCCAAACTGCTTGAACGGCGTCAGTATCTTCATAAGGAAGAAATCCTTCAGCTTCTCCTGGAACGGGAGAGGCTCGGCAGTACCGGCTTCGGGGGAGGCGTCGCTCTACCCCACGCCAAGACGCCGCTCGTCGGGAAACCCATTCTCGTCTTTGGTCGCAGCAAGGCCGGCATTGCCTACGACGCCCTTGACGGCAAGCCGGTCTATCTTTTTTTTCTGCTCATCTCAGATCTGAACTCCATTGGCGTCTACCTGACTATTCTCGCCCGTGTCTCCCGACTGCTAAAGGACCGGACGTTCCGCGGCAGCCTGCTGAACGCGGAAGACTCAGTTACCATATATGCCCGCATAGAGGAACAGGACCTCCTTCCGTGAAAACAAACACCCTTTCCATCGAAGACCTTCTCAATGATACGGAATACGGTCTTGATCTTGTCTTGCTGGCAGGCGATAGAGGGCTGTCCAACACTGTCACAACATCACGAATCCAGAAGCCCGGCCTTGCGCTTACCGGCTACACCGAGCACCTGCACGCGGATCGTATCCAGATACTTGGCAATACCGAGATATCCTACCTCCGGCGCTTGCCCCCGGAAACGGCGGCGGACCATATCAATACGTTGTGCTCTTTTCCCGTAACCTCTTTTGTGGTAACCATGAACCTCGAACCTCCGGACTATCTCCTCCAGGCCGCCGATAAGCACGCAATTCCGCTCCTGAGGACATCTCACCTTTCTTCGACCTTCATATCCCTCGTCACGAACTATCTCGAGGAAAGGCTCCTGCCTGTGACCCATCTCCATGGGGTTCTGATGGATGTCCTCGGTGTCGGTGTTCTGCTGCTGGGCAAAAGCGGAATAGGGAAAAGCGAATGCGCCCTCGATCTGGTGATTAGAGGACATCGACTGGTTGCGGATGATGTCGTGCAGATTCAGAAAAAGATGCCGTCCGCCCTTGCCGGAAGCGCGGCTGAGTCCCTTCAGTACCGAATGGAGGTAAGGGGACTCGGTATTATTAACATCAAGGACCTTTTCGGTATCTCCGCGATTCGAGAAAAAAAGATAATCAATCTTGTCATAGAATTGGTGGAATGGGAGAGTGAGCAGGAGTATGATCGCCTGGGCCTCGATGATCAGGTATACAAAATACTCGGAGTTGATCTGAGTTACCTGATGATACCTGTGCGCTACGGGAGGAATCTTACGTCAATCATCGAGGTGGCGGCCAGGAATTATCTTCTGAAAGGAATGGGGTATAACTCGACCCGCGAGTTTCACGATAATCTGAGGGCACGCATGGACGTCCAACCGTTTGTGAAAGAGGTGGAATAATAATGCGTATTGTTATTATCACGGGCCTCTCCGGTTCCGGCAAGTCGACAGGGGTAAGGGTCCTGGAAGACGAGGGTTTTTTATGTATCGACAACCTTCCTGTCAGCCTTGTCCCCACATTCGTCGAACTGGTGGAGAAATCCAAGGATCGGACTAGGGAAGTCGCCCTGGTGATGGATATCCGGGATCTTGAGTCTCTCAGGGGATACAATGAGGTGCTCAAGCTGATTCGTGAAGCAGGACACACCGTTGAGATTATTTTCCTTGATGCTTCGGACGAGGTCCTTATCAGGCGTTTTTCAGAGACGCGCAGACGTCATCCGGCATCGGAGAGCGGGTCGGTCCCCGAAGGTATCCGTTACGAGCGGCAGGAGCTTGCGGGTCTTCGCCGTATCGCGAGCATTATAATCGACACCTCGGAATTCAATATCCATCAGCTCAAGGATTCGGTTATTTCCTTTGTCAAGGGGAGGGGCGTATCCAGGTGCATGACCGTCCATCTACAGTCGTTCGGATTCCGTTACGGAATTCCGCTGGAATCTGATTTAGTCATGGATGTAAGGTTTCTGCCCAATCCGTATTTCGTAAGCGGGTTGAGGCCTTTTACCGGGCTGGACCCTCTCGTGAGGGAATTTGTCCTGGAAAAGGAAGATACACGTATTTATCTTGAGAAAATCAAAGATATGCTGGAGTTTCTGCTTCCTTGTTACAGGAGGGAAGGGAAGTCTTATCTGACGGTTTCAACTGGTTGTACTGGGGGCAAGCACCGCTCAGTTGCCATTACCGAGGAGCTGAAGGCCTTTTTTACCGAAAAAAACGTAATCCTGAAGGTGAATCACCGTGATATAGGGAAGGGATAGAATATGGTTGGTTTACTTGTTGTCGCCCATGCCGGTCTTGCTCGCGAGCTTCTCGCGGCAGCGGAAATGATTGTCGGCCCAATAGAAAAATCTGAGGCGGTAGGGATCGCCTCCGACGATACGGTGGAGCAGATACGGGATAATGTCCAATCGGCAATTGACAATGTAGCCGGTGACGGGGTGATCATAATGACCGACATGTTCGGCGGAACCCCCTCAAACATGAGCATCTCCTTTCTGAAAGAAGACGAGATTGAGGTCTTGACGGGGGTGAATCTGCCGATGGTAATTAAATTCGCCTCCGAAAGGGAGCGTTTCGGTTTTGCTGAACTGGCGTCCGTGCTCAAAAAGAGTGGGCAGGAAAGTATCTCCGTAGCTGGTGAGTATCTCAAGTAACAGGAAATTCCGGAGACTCCGATGGATACTGTATGGACCTGATCCCTCGATGAAGTTCCCGGACGGGAATAAGTGAATATGCTTGTTGATGAATTCGTTATACCGAACAAACTGGGTCTTCATGCCAGGGCTTCGGCCCTGCTGGTGAAGACGGCCAGCCGGTTTTCTTCGGACATAAAGATCGAGCGTGCGGACATTGAGGTGAACGGCAAGAGCATCATGGGGATCATGATGCTGGCCGCTGCCAAGGGAAGTGTTATCCGGGTAAAGGTGGAAGGTGAGGACGAGACGGACGCCATGGCCGTCCTCGGGGATCTGATCAGGGATGGTTTTGGAGAAGAGTAAACAACGAATCTTTCAGGGAATTGGCGCGTCTCCGGGGATAGTCATAGGAGAGGCCAGGGTTGCCGACAGAAACCGGGTAACGGTTGTGGAGGCGTCTGTCCCACCTGATGGCATTCCTCGTGAAATAGAAAGATTCCACCGGGCGCTGCGCAAGGCGAAGGAGGACCTCCTCGCCATTAAGGAGGAAATTGCCCTCACGCGCGGCACCGAGCATCTCTACGTAATCGATACCCACCTCATGATCCTTGACGACAGCATGCTTACCTCGGAGACCATTTCGTGTATCCAGGTCAGGGGGATCAACGCGGAAGCCGCCCTGAAGCGCGCCATGAGGAAGTTCAAGGATTTTTTCGAGGGGATAGAGGATGAGTATCTCCGGGAGCGGAGCAACGACGTGGAAACCGTTGTTGAACGGATCCTGCGCAACATGCTGGGCAAACACCATGAGCTTCTGCCTGAGGCGGAAGGGATGGTTGTCATTGTCGCCCATGACCTTTCCCCGACCGATATCCTGCAGATAGACAAGGAAAAGGTAATCGGGTTTGTAACAGACCTGGGAGGTAGAACGTCCCACACTGCCATTGTCTCCCGCTCGCTGGAAATACCGGCTGTAGTGGGCCTGGAGAAGATCACCGCCGAGGTGTCGGACGGCGACCCGATAATCGTGGATGGTGCCAAGGGACTCGTCATACTTTACCCGGATGAGGAGACCTTCAGGGACTACCTGCGGGACAAACAGTTCTACGAATACCGCGAACGTGAGCTAATGAAGCTTAAGGACCTGCCTGCCGTGACCCCCGACGGCCACAGGATTCTCCTGAAGGGGAACGTGGAATTTGTTGAAGAGGTGCCGTCCATCACAAAACACGGAGGCGAGGGGATTGGCCTTTTCAGGACGGAGATGCTTTTTCTGGGCCGATCCTCTCTCCCTGGCGAAGAGGAGCAATACAGGACGTATGCCGAGGTGATCCGTCATATGGCGCCTTACCCTGTTACCATTCGCACTCTCGATGTGGGTGGTGATAAATTCGTATCCGACCTGAACCTGGAGGATGAGCTCAATCCGGCCCTGGGGCTCCGGGCGATTCGCCTTTCCCTGCGCTGTCCGGATCTGTTCAAGACCCAGCTTCGGGCCATACTCCGCGCCAGCGCCCTAGGGGATGTGAAGATATTTTTTCCCATGATCTCGGGGGTTTCCGAAATTCGGACCGTAAAGATGCTGCTGGAAGAGGTAAAGGAAGATTTGCGAAAATCATCCATTGCCTTTGATGAGGAAATCGAGATTGGTATAATGATCGAAACCCCGTCCGCCGTCATAATTGCTGATCTGCTGGCCCGCGAAGTGGATTTTTTCAGTGTCGGAACCAATGACCTAATCCAGTATTCGCTTGCCATCGACCGGACCAACGAGCACCTTTCCCATCTCTATGAACCACTGCATCCGGCCGTGCTGCGGTCCTTGAAGATGGTAGCGGATGCGGCCCATACGGAGGGTATTTCCGTCTGCATGTGCGGAGAGATGGCCGGCGAGCCGAGCTACCTGCCAATCCTGCTGGGCCTTGGGTTTGACGAACTCTCCATGAATGCGGTTTCGATTCCGAAGGTGAAGAAGATTCTTCGTCGCTGTTCCAGGGAAGACGCGGAAAAGCTGGCGGTTCAGGTTCTGAAATTCAGCACGGCTGACGAAGTGGAGGCTTATCTGCAAAGCCGGATTGTAACCAGTTTTTCCGACAGTTTCGACTGATTGTCCAATCTTTTCGTGTTTATGGCTTGACAAAGAATCAGGTAATATTTAGGATTTTTCGTCTCTTTATCCTGGAGGCGAAGCAAACCTCAGACAAGGGAGGAATTTCAACATATGAGCATGACTGATTTCATATTTACATCCGAATCGGTATCGGAAGGGCATCCCGACAAGGTTGCGGACCAGATTTCCGATGCGGTTCTGGATGCCGCTATTGCCCAGGACCCCCATTCAAGGGTCGCGTGTGAATCTCTGGTTACAACCGGCATGGTTTTTGTCGCGGGAGAAATTACCACCAACGCGGTGCTTGACTATCCGAAGATCGCCCGTGAAACCATCCGTGAGATCGGTTATGACGATTCTGCCATGGGTTTCGACTGGGAGACGTGCGCCGTTCTGACCTCCATAGACAAGCAGTCGCCCGATATCTCCCAGGGGGTCACTGAGGGGCAGGGGCTGTTCAAGGACCAGGGAGCTGGTGATCAGGGGCTGATGTTTGGGTATGCATGTGATGATACACCGGAGCTGATGCCCATGCCCATAATGATGGCCCACAAGCTTACTAAAAAGCTTGCCGATGTGCGCAAGGCGGGGACCCTGAAATTTCTTCGTCCCGATTCGAAATCCCAGGTTTCCATCCGCTACATCGATGATCGTCCGGTATGCATTGATACTGTTGTCGTGTCCTCGCAGCATACTCCCGATGTTTCCTACGAGGATATCCGGGAGGGTATCATCGAGGAGGTGGTGAAGAAGGTCCTTCCAGCTGAACTCATGAACGGAGAGACGCGCTTTTTCATCAACCCGACCGGCCGCTTCGTAATTGGCGGACCTATGGGTGACTGCGGCCTCACGGGGAGGAAGATTATCGTGGACACATACGGAGGCCAAGGGTCTCACGGCGGAGGCGCCTTCTCGGGCAAGGACCCCTCGAAGGTGGACCGATCCGCGTCCTACATGGGGCGCTATGTGGCCAAAAACCTGGTGGCCGCGGGTCTATGCGACAAGTGCGAGGTCCAGGTCGCCTATGCCATCGGCGTCGCCGAGCCGGTTTCGGTGATGATAAACACGTTCCGTACCGGCAATATACCTTCCGAGGCCATTGCCGGGATCGTCAGGGAGACCTTTGATCTGCGTCCCAGGGCCATCATCGAACAGCTCGACCTCCTTCGCCCCATCTACAAAAAGACGGCCGCATATGGACATTTCGGACGTGAACTGCCTGAATTTACATGGGAACGCACAGACAAGGTCGATATCCTGAGGAGCAGGGCGGGGCTGTGACAGACAATGCATGAACACCATCATAATCAATACAAAGGCCGGATGATTATCATCCGGCCTTTGTATTGTAGGGTGCGCTGACCGATGCGGACAGGGGCAGCAACGGCGAAAAGCTTGCGGAGCCCCGGTCTTTGCGTGTTCACCCCATGGTCCTGGAATGAACATAAGTTTTTCGGAATGAGTCAGAAGTAGCGGGATGCAATGCAGGAAAAGTAGTCATGATAACAAAAACCGCCGGCTCAGGGATGAACCGGCTCTATTCCTGATGGAGCGTTGTCGCCGTGAAACCGTCATCCAACAAGCTTTTGTACGATGTAAATGAACAGCCGCCCCTTTGGTTGTCCCTGGCGATGAGTATCCAGCATGTCATGCTGATCTACGGGGAGATAACCCTTCTGCCTGTTATTATCGGAAAAAAGGCCGGCGCCTCCATGGAGCACATAATGTTCGCGGCCGCCGCGGCTGGATTTGCCGCGGGACTGATAACGCTGCTGCAAGTGATGCGTCTTGGTCCTTTCGGAGCGGGTTACGTGTTGTTTATGGGCAGCTCCGCCGCTTATCTGGATGGAAGCATGGAAACCGTCAAGGCCGGCGGATTCGCTCTTCTGGCGACCTTGAGCATTCTTGTGGCGCCCTTTGAACTCCTCATGGGCTATTTCCTGCGATTCCTGCGCCATATCATAACGCCGGCCGTAGGAGGGGTCATAATTCTGCTGGTGGTTATGAGCCTGGTTCCCCTGAGCATCCATGAATGGGTTGGAGAGTCCTTCCAGCCCATGTCCGGTTCATGGCAAAACTGCGTTACGGGGCTCGTGACCCTTTGTGTCCTGCTGGCCGCGTGCCTTTTCGGTGGTAAGAAAATGAGGCTCTGGTGCCCGTTAATCGGGTTGGCCGCGGGGCTTGCCGTTTCATGGGCGCTCGGTCTCTTTCATACCTTCGACTACAGTTCGTATCCCTGGATTGGCATGTTTCGTGGCTCATGGCCGGGCCTGAACCTTGATCTGAACTTCGGGCATCTGAGTCTGCTGGCTACGATGGGCGTGCTTACGGTGATAAACGGCGTGCAGGCAATCGGAAACAGCATGGCGGTGCAGCGGGTTTCCCACCGGGAGCCCAGACAGGTGAACTACCAGGTGGTCCAGGGGACGGTCTATGGCGATGCCGTGGGAAATGTCATCAGTGGCCTCCTGGGGACCGTGCCCAACGAAACATACGCGGAGAATATTTCCGTTATCAAGACCACCGGAGTCGCCAGCCGCATGGTCGGCGTCTGCGGGGCGATTCTGCTCATGGCGCTGCCGTTTTCTCCCAAGGTCGGAATGGCGCTGGTCCATCTCCCTACGCCGGTATTCGGGGGATTCCTCATGGGAATGGCCGCGATGATGTTTCCTTCGGGCCTTGACCTCGTCTTTGACCACGGCATTAATCATCGATCAGGCCTCCTTGTGGGTGTCTCCCTGTGCACGGGTATGGTTGCCGAGTCGGGCCTGTTTTTTCCCAATCTCCTTCCTGCGTCAATAGAGGTGTTTCTGAATAATGGAGTCGCTACGGGAGGACTTACGGCAATAATTCTCAGCCTGCTGTTCCATCTTACCGAGAGGCAGGTATACGCCACAGAACTGCCCGCGTCTCTGGACAACCTGCCGGTTTTGATGGAGCGGATACAACAGGCGGGAGAATACCTTGATGTCGCCAAAGAGCAGGTACTGAGTCTTCAGCTTGTTTGCGAGGAAATACTGGTCCACATATCGGATTCAGCCGGCCCGGAAGTTAAACAGCGTTTTATGGCGCTGAGGGTTACCGATCAGGAGGGTGAACTGACCGTGGAGATCTCCTGCGGAAGTCATCTCGATGACCTGAAGGCGATGCAGATACCTTCGGACCTGCTGTCGGCCGACGAGGATCAACTGGATCGTTTGGGTCTGGCGTTGTTCAGGCATCTCATAAAAGATTTCCGGCAGGCGTCACTCTCGGGTGTCAGTTACATCTGGTTCAAATTGAGATAGCGGCCATCCGGTTATGGGATGTCCTGGATAATTGTACTGGGGCTGTAGTGACGTTTGAGCCAGCGGCTCAAGCCGTCCAGACCTGGAAAGAGGACACGCTCGTTCACGTTTGCCTGATCGAGCTTGTCGCGTATTTCCCATTTAAGCGCCGCGGGGATGATTATCTTCCTGGCCAGGGAGGGGTGGGCCTCCAGCCAGTCGTCCAGGACCGTTTCCGGATCGGAGATGACCGAACAGAAAGCGAACTGGTTGACGATCCTGTCGTCTATGGACGGCGGCTCGAAGAAAATGACAACTTCTTTCCCTGACCTGGCATCCAGAGAGTCAAGAGCGTTCAGGGAGTTTATGGACTCGTTCATCAGGTGAAGGGTCATGACATTCGCCCCTTCCTCTTCAAGCCTGTCCTTCAGCAAGCGGGGAAGCAGTTCGTGGGCTTTCACATAGTTTACCGCCCATATGACGCCGTCCAGATCAAACTTGTCGATGTTTGCCGTGGCGAAATGCATGGCGATGAACGGTGAATAGGTCCAGTCCAGAATACGGGTGGGCAGGCCGAAGTGCTGGGCGACGGACAGCCAGTGCCATACCGAATCCCGCTCCACTACGCTCCGGTGGGCGTATTTTCTGAAATTTCGCAGCAGGTGCCGCTCCAGTTTGACGTAGTCCCCTCCGAGGCGCATGAGGGTCGTCTCGAGACGGTACTCCTTGTTTGAAAGCCCGCGAAAGGCGAAGCGGGATCGGAAGCGTCCGATTTTTTCGTTCCATGACTGGGCGAAAAGCTCCTTTTGCAGCTCATCCCAGGAATGTACCTTGATCTCTTCCACTTGCCCCCACTCCTTTTTTTTAGCCTGTTTTTTGCCCATGAACTGATTTAGATGCGCGGCGCGGAACCCCTTGGGGATCGCGCCTCCATTTGTCCTCTATTTCCCCTTTTCTTCCGTGACCGTCAGGGCGATCCTCGTCAGTTTTTGTTCTGCTGTAATGTTGAACATGGCCATTCGTTGTCCCTTTTTGTATCCCGCCATGGATTGCTCGCCCTGGTTCATGGTCATTTCCTCTTTCCACCCCTGGCCGATCATCTTCTTCTTTACGGCCGCGAGGACTGTCTGCGCCGGGTCGGCGGTCTCCATTGTCAGGTTGAATCCTTCTGGAACGGTCAAGGCGGAGTTGATGCTTGCGCCCTCATAGACATACACGTCCTTTGGAAAGTTGTCAGGGACCTTGGCGCCTTTGCCGCCGGTAAATTCCGTTTTTCCGTCCTTGCCTTGGATGGTGATCTTCTCGCCGGAGGCTTCCACATCCGCTTTTACCCCTTCCTTCGCAAGTCCGGCCTCGATGGCCTTTTCGGCTGCCTTCTCTCCAGCCTTCTGACATCCCCCGAGAACGAGACAGGAGGCGATCATCACTCCTGCTGCAAGACAAAAGATTTTCTTCATACCATACCCCCATTTTTTATGAGTTAGCGATTTCGAGAGTATATCTTCATAATTATTTCCAAGTCAAAGGAGAATCTCCATGTCTTTCTCTATTCCATGAACCCGGATTCCGGAGGGGACCCGCTATCCGGAAAGCTAGCCGCTTGATTTTTTCACCCTTTACCGATACAATTCACCCTCCCGTAAACCGGTATTTCCGTTTGACCTATCCCCGGCGGAACGAAGAAGCCAGGGGTTTTTTGTTTTCGGACATGCGCTGTTGATGGAGCAGCCGTCCGTAGAATTCTCGAAATAGGATGTTTTCATGATCGTCGCATGCCCTGTCTGTAGAAAAGAATCGGAATGGGAAGGAAACCCCTTTCGGCCATTTTGTTCCGAGAGATGCAAGATTGCCGACCTGGGCGCCTGGGCGGGAGAGGAATACCGCATTCCCGCAGAAAAGGCCGCTGTAGAAGAGGAAGAATCTTCCTTTTGAATGAACTTTATAACGGGAGGCGGCGTGCATGCGCCGCTTGACCATGGATTTCAAGGAGAACACCATGTCGGAAATTCGTCTTCGTTTCGCTCCCAGCCCCACCGGCTTCCTTCATGTCGGAGGCGCCCGCACCGCACTGTTCAACTGGCTTCTGGCGAGGAAGGAAAAAGGAAAATTCATCCTCCGCATTGAGGATACGGACGTGGCCCGTTCCACTCAGCAGTCCGTGGACGCCATCCTGGAGGGGATGACCTGGCTCGGCCTCGACTGGGATGAAGGCCCCTTCTATCAGTCAGACAACTTTCCCCTGTATCGCGAATACGTGGAAAAGCTTCTTTCCCAGGGGAAGGCCTATAAGTGTTACTGCACGCCGGAAGAGCTGGAGAAAAAGCGTGAACTGGCCATCAGCGAGGGGAGAAAGCCTAAATATGACGGCACATGCCGGGACCTGAAGGAGGACCGTCCGGGCGCTCCGTTCGTGGTCCGCTTCAGGGCGCCTCTGGAGGGGACGACGGCTTTCGACGATCTGATCAAGGGGAGGATATCCTTCAACAACGAGGAACTGGATGATCTTATCATCCAGCGCAGCGACGGCACCCCTACCTACAACTTTACCGTGGTCATCGACGATGTCTCCATGGGCATCACAACCGTCATACGCGGCGATGACCATGTCAACAACACGCCCCGCCAGATCCTCCTGTACGAGGCCCTCGGGTGTCCTGTGCCGAAGTTCGCCCATGTGCCCATGATCCTCGGCGCGGACAAGTCAAGGCTTTCCAAGCGTCATGGCGCCACCAGCGTCATGGCCTACCGGGACATGGGCTTCCTCCCCGAGGCAATGGTCAATTACCTGGTCCGTCTCGGCTGGAGTCACGGTGACGAGGAGATATTCTCCCTTAACGAACTCATTGATAAGTTCACCATCGAGGCGGTGGGCCGTTCGGCCGGTGTGTTCAACCCGGACAAGCTGCTGTGGCTCAACTCCCACTACATAAAGACCGGAGACCCGGAGCGGCTTGCCGGCCTCCTCCTTCCGTTTCTGCCTGAAAGGGGTGTGGATGTCAGTGTAGGCCCCGACCTGACGGCCGTTGTCCGGACGCTTCAGGACCGCTCACATACAATGCTGGAGATGGCGGACGGCACGGTCTTCTATTATGCGAAAGAGCTGAAATATGAAGAGGAGTCGGTAACCAGGTTCCTGACCGAGGCCGGCAGGGCGCTGTGTGCTGAACTGGCCTCCCGTCTGGAGACGGCGGATGACCTGAGCCATGACGCGGTTGCGGCTATCTTTGAGGACATCCGCGCGGCCCGCGGCGTAAAACTGAAAGACGTTGCCCAACCGGCGCGTTTCGCCCTGACGGGAGGCGCCCCGTCACCCGCCATATATGATGTGATCGGCGTGCTCGGACGCGAGGAGTCCGTGAAAAGGATAAGGCGGGCGCTGGAGTTGTGAGATTCTTTCGTGTCGATCGCGCCCATATCGCCTATCTGAGGTTTACCCTGGAGGCCTACGACGGACTGGCGACCCTGACAACGCTGGATGCCCGCGAGGGAATCGTCGCCCTTTCCTTTCCTGATTGTTTCAGCGGTGAAGTCTCGGAACTAGTGGCGGCTCTGGGGGAGGAGATCGGACTCAGGGAGATCCATTCCCCCGCAATAAACCCATTCCTTACTTCCCAGGAGACCCACCATGATGCTTGATAATATGGATATTCCCCGCATCCTTCGCCGGGCGCTCGCCGGTGGAGGCGAGTTTTCCGATATCTACTTCGAAGAGGGGACTTCCACCTCCATCGTGTGCGAAGACGGCAAGATAGAAAAGATCGTGTCGGGGACGGACCGGGGCGTCGGGATCCGCGTGATCTCCGACCTGCGCACGGCCTACGCCTTTACCAATGAAATATCAGAAAGGGCACTTCTTGAACTGGCCGATACGGTGAGCCGCGCCGTGCGGGGCAAGGAATTTGGCTCTCCAATCGATCTGAGGACCAAAACAACAGGCCCGGGATTTGTCATAAAAACCTCCCCTGAAACGGTTCCGCTTCAGGATAAGGTTGCTCTTGTGCGCCGGGCCGACGCCGCGGCGCGACGGGTGGATGATCGGGTCAGGCAGGTGATGGTGGTGTATCGTGACGGCCGGGTCCGGACCCAGGTCGCCAATTCGCTGGGAGAATTCATCGAAACCGGGAGGACCGGCGTTGTATTCCTGGCCCAGGTGGTGGCGGCGCAGGGCGATGTTATCCAGACTGGCTACGAGCCTGTCGGCGGATTCCGGGGTTATGAGCTGTTCGACGAGAACAGCCCCGAAGAGGTCGCCCTTTCGGCGGCCAGGAGGGCCTTGAAAATGCTCACCGCGCGCAAGGCCCCGGCCGGGATGATGCCGGTGGTCATATCATCCGAGGCGGGGGGCACCATGGTCCACGAGGCCATAGGCCACGGGTTGGAGGCGGACCTGGTCCAGGCGGGGATGTCCATGTACGCCGGAAAGATTGGCACCCAAGTTGCTTCACCATTGGTGACTGTTATCGACGACTCAACCATTCCCCATGCCAGGGGGTCGTACTCCTTTGATGATGAAGGAGTCCCCGCCCGGAGGACGGTGCTCGTGGAAAACGGAGTGCTGAAGGGATATCTGTACGACCGCCTCTCGGCCATGAAAGACGGTTGTGATTCCACCGGCAACGGGCGCAGGGAGTCATATCACGCCAGGCCTATCGTGCGCATGTCCAATACCCTCATAGCGCCAGGGGGTGAGTCTCCGGAGTCTATTGTCAGGGATGTGGAGCGGGGCCTTTTCGTCAGAAAGATGGGAGGAGGCCAGGTGAACACGGTGACCGGCGACTTCGTCTTCGAGGTTTCCGACGGATATCTCATCGAAAACGGCGCCGTTGCGGAGCCGGTAAGGGGCGCGACACTGACGGGAAACGGCCCCGATGTCCTGAAGAAAGTGACAAAAATAGGCAATGATCTCGGATTCGGGATCGGTACCTGCGGCAAGGACGGACAGGGCGCCCCTGTGTCGGATGCCCAGCCTACCCTCCTGATTTCCGGGATTACGGTGGGAGGCGCCGTTTAGGGACCCCTCCTGAAAAGGACGCTTATGTTCAACGATGATTTTCCGGCGATAATGCCTCTTGAGATTCTGGAGCTGCTCCACGGATACCCGTTTCTCGAGGATTTCGCCCTGGCCCTTTACTATGAGAATGATGGCGTTGTTACGCGTCTCGGCCAATCATCATCCATGTGCGGGGGGCTTGCCAAGAATCTCGTTTGCAGCGAAAAATGCGAACAGGCCTTTGAAAAGGCCGTCCAGTCGGCCATTGAAAGAAAAAGACCCATGCTTTTCAGTTGCCGTGCCGGTCTGATGAATTTCGCCGTTCCCTTCCAGCCAAGTGATGGTTTTCGTTACTGCTTTGTAGGGGGCGGCGTGAGGGATCGGACCCTGGATCTCTTCCTGGCTGAGAAGCTGGCCAGAACGGACAGAATCGATGGTTTTGCCCTTATTGAAATACTGGAAGAGCTCCCTTCGTCCACTCCAGAGGAGGTGAAGGACGCGGCAAAGGAGGTTTCCAGGCTGCTTGACGGGATCGACCCCGACAGTCTTCAGTCGCGTCTTCTGGAGAGAAGCATAGGCAAATTCCGCACGTGCCGTGGGTTATTCGCTCAGATGGATCAAACCAGTTGCATGGATGAGCTGAAGGATCTGCTCAGCGAGACCCTGGGCATATTGTTCGATGTCCCGAGGGTGGCGATTGGCGTTAAGGACGGCCAGGGCCGGGGGATCTCCCTTCGTGGAATTATCGGCATGCCGGAGCGAATCGGCACCCTTGCGGAGGACCGTCTTGCCCTCCTTTTTGCCGATGGTCCGGACGAGACCGCGGTGGTGCCGGAGAAAGAGGTCGGGACGTTTTTCCCGTATCTGGTGTCGAGGCGTGCTCTCTGTTACCCGGTAACCAGCGGAGATGAGCTTCTGGGACTTCTTGCCTTCTTTGACGGCGACCTGGGAGTTCGAGACGTCTTCCTCGTGGAGATGCTCACGGATCGAATCGCGGCAAAAGCGGTTCAGTTTCGTTCCGAGGAGAGACGACGGCTGGAGAACGCCCTCTCCAGCAGATTTGTATCGGTTTTGAGCATGCTTTCGCAGGCGGAAAACCGCCGGGAACTCTATGTTTCAATTCTGAAGATGGCCGCCGAACTGGTGGATGCGGCCTCCGGTTCCCTGATGCTTGTGGATGAAGGCGGCAACGGGATGCGAATCGAGTCGGTTATAGGCATGAATCTGCAACTGGCCAAGAGCATCAGCGTCAAGGTGGGAAGAGGGATTGCTGGAAAAGTGGCTGAAACCGGGCAGCCGTTGCTGGTTAAGGATATTGAGAAGGATGCCCGGGTGCGCATCCGCAATCGTTCCCGCTTCAAGACAAAGTCGTTTGTCAGTGTCCCCCTGGCGGTTCAGGGTGTGGTCGTGGGAGTGCTCAATCTGTCCGATAAGGGGGGGAGCGGGGTCTTTACCGAAGAAGATCTGGAAATCCTCCTCTCCATGGCAAGGCATGCCTGCGTGGTACTGGAGAGGAGTGAATCCAGCGAAAAGGCGGCCCAACTGGAAGAGTCCTCGGTGACGGACCCTCTGACTGGGCTTTTCAACCGGCGTTTTCTCGATCAGCGTATTGAGGAAGAGATGAGCCGCGCGGAACGTCAGAAGCTGGAATTTTCCATACTGCTTGTGGATGTGGATAATTTCCGTGTCTACAATGAGCTCTGTGGCCACGCGGCCGGTGACGTGGCCCTGAAAAAGATCGCACGCATTCTGAAGAATTCCGCCCGCCAGATGGACATCGTGACCCGCTATGGAGGTGAACGTTTCTGCGTCATCCTTCCGGGAACACCGAAAAAGGAGTCTATGAGTGTCTCGGACCGATTCCGGCGGGAAGTGGAGCGGGCGGGATTCACCCATGAGGAAAACATGCCGCTGGGGTGTCTTACCGTCAGCATTGGTGTGGCGTCCTTTCCGGAAAACGGCCGGGAACTGCGTCCTCTGACCGGTTCGGCCGAACTGGCGCTGCAACGGGCCAAGCTTGCCGGGAGGAACCAGGTTATGCACTTTGACGCCGTAACCGCCGCTGAAACCAGGGGCGGCAGACCACGCCGGATACATCCGGAGAGGAAGGCCGGCTGAGGCCTTGCCTCTCGGGCCCTTTGCTCCAACTGTTTCGCAATAGCGATTTGACGTGAAAACGCCGCGTTCCGTGAGGATTCGCGGCGTTTTGGCGCGGGGATACACTCTTTTCCGGGATTCCTTCGTCTCTTTCGGGCCAGTTTTCGCTCCTGTGGCTATCTGCTCCGATGCCACCGACAGTTGCACGGCCGCTGAGGCCGCAAACTCCGGACTCCTCGTAACCATTCCTATCAATTTTCTGAGGCTGGAAACCATTTCCTGGAATAAGTGATCCAGTTTTCCGATCTCGTCTCCCTACACATGATGGATTGTCACATCCAGGTTACCTTCCGTAATCTTTTCCGCTTTCGCGGCCAGGATATTCACCGGTTTGCAGAAGACCCTCGAAAGAAATTCCCTGATAGAAATGAAGACGGCGACGGTCAGAAATATGGCAGCTCCAAGGAATAAACTGGCGTTATTCTCGGTAGTCTGCGCGTCTTTTCCCGACTTCCGGGTTTTTTTCGTTGAGGTTGAGAAGACTGTTGAGTGATTCGTATTAAGAGATGAAGGAGGTTCTGTTCACCCTTTCTTCTTCCTGTCCGGGCGTTCTTTCTCCGTGGAGTTACTGCCTGACGATCCCTTTCGTTGATGCATCCCCCGGGAAAAAATGCGATCGCCCTTTCGAACGGGGTTTTCTTCGTCGCTGAAGACGCGTACGGCGCCGAATTCTCCGTCATATCCGCCGATCCGGATCACCCGACCTTCTCTTATGCGGGAAACGGCTTCGGCGAGAAGGGGCCACTCGGTTGCGATCTCTTCCCTGGTCGCGTGGAGGAGGAGGTTGAACTCCGAGCCAAAGCGGTCAATGAGCCCTGCGTAACGGGTGAGCACCGTCTTGGTAGCGGGTCCGACACCCAGGAGTTCCGCCAGTATTTCGGGAAGGGGAACCAGGCTGTGGAAGAGTGGGGATTCGGGGCTGAAAACGGGAGTGTCACGATCAGCAAGTTCCATGACCCGGTTGAGGACTCCCACTGTGAGGGCTTTGCCGCATACCGGACAACGGTTCTCCACGGCTCGGGTTTCCTCTGGTTCCATCCTGACCTTGCAGGCGCGGTGACCGTCCAGGTGGTATTTTCCTTCTTCAGGATAGAATTCTATGGTGCCGCGAAAGGTCTTGCGATTGTTCCGGCGCAGCGCATCGCGGAGCGAGTAGAAATCGAAGCCGGTGGAGAACAGGTTCGCCTCGCGTCCGAGTCTCGAGGGAGAGTGGCAATCGGAGTTGGAAATCAACGCAAAACGGTCCAGCGCCGATATCCGACGGTTCATGTCAGGGTCCGAGGAAAGGCCTGTTTCCAGGGCGAACACGTGGGGTGTCAGGTCCCCGAAACACTCCTCAATCTGGTTGAATCCCGATTTTGAACCGAAAAGGGAGAACCAGGGGGTCCAGACATGCGCGGGAACAAGAAAGCCTTCGGGGGCGTTTTCCAGTACTATTTCCAGCAGGTTCCGGGAGTCTAGGCCCAGTATTGGGCGGCCGTCTGATTCAACGTTTCCGATCCCCGCAAGCCTGGCGGCAATTCTTTCAGCGGAGGAAAAATCAGGGACGTATATCAGGTTGTGGACCTTGCGAACCACTCCGTGGCGCTTGTAGACGCACGAAATTTCCGTGGACAGAACGAAACGTACCGTTGCCGCTGATGGCGGTATTCCCGGAAGAGGAGGGGGCGTAACTTCATTCTTGAGACGGAAGAAGCCGGGTTCCGATGGCGCGAGCTTTTCCTTCAGCATGGCAAACCATCGGGGATGGGTGAAGTCGCCGGAAGCGACCACCTGAATCCCTTTTAACCGACCCCAGGCGCACAGGCCGGCCGGGTCGCAATCCTTGCTTGTGGCCCTGGAAAAGGGGGAGTGTACGTGGAGGTCCGCAATATAGTCCATACAGGCTTTTCTCCTTGAGCCGAGTTGATGTCAGAGGCGCAGCCTACACGCTCAGCCCGCCCACTGTCGAGTTGTTTTCAACCTGGAAACTCCATTTGATCACGCGAAGACGCAAAGACGCAAATAAATTCAAATAGATGCGGAAAAAGCTGGTATCCCCGGTCAGGTGAACGGCCCTATTGGACAAGTTCTTGGTTTTCCTTCGCGTTCTTTGCGGCTTTGCGTGAGACTGCCATTTTCAGGTTCAATGCTAAAGGGCGCCTGGACGCATAAAACTACCAGAAACAGTCGCCGTCTGATATATTTGCTCAAATGTCAGCAGGGGGTACGGAGTGGCGAGGGAGATTGAACGGAAATTTCTGGTCGTAGACGATGCTTGGAAGACAGGGCTTTCCGGCCGGCTCTGTCGACAGGGGTATCTGGCCGCGGATGAGCGTGTCACTGTCAGGGTCCGGTTAATCGGAGACAAAGGGTACCTTACCATCAAGGGAAAATCGGAGGGCGCCGCCCGGGACGAGTTCGAGTATCCCCTGCCGGCGGAGGATGCCAGGGTCATGCTCGAGACGTTGGTTACATGCGGCATTGTAGAAAAAATCCGTTATTCCCTGTGTGTGCACGGCATGCGTTGGGAAGTGGATGAATTCCTGGGCGCAAATGCCGGACTGGTGCTTGCGGAGGTAGAACTGGATCACGAGGAGCAGGAGGTCATTCTGCCGGATTGGGCCGGAGAGGAAGTGACCGGAGATGTCAGGTACTATAACTCCCGCCTGGCGCGCCAACCCTTTTCATTGTGGGGGAAATCCTGAGCCGGTTCCGGCGGCGACTGTCCGCTGTTGTCCATGGCATCGGGCTTTAAGGGCGGGCGTTTCCAGTCGGACGAAATTCTTCCTGTAAGCGGACTCACCCCGGTTTTTCCCTGGGCAGCGGCTTCTTTCGGCGGTGTATTTTGCTATGGACGATGACAAGGAGTTTTCAGGCGTAGTGGAGGATGGTTGGCTTCCGGTCTCGGCGGACTGGACCGGAAATGAAAACTGGACCATTACCGCAAGGCGCGAGGTCCAACTGTGGGCGCTGGTGCTGGAATCCCGCTACGTACCATGCCGGATGGCTCGAAAAGAGGCCGGATGGGTCCTGATGGTGCCCCCAGGCTACTATGAAATCGCACTTGAGGAGCTTCGTCTCTTTGAGCAGGAAAACCTCGACTGGCCGCCGGTCCCGCCAAAACCCCGGCCTCTCGCCGGCAACACCCTGGCCACGCTGTCGATCTTGTTGCTGGTGGCGACATTTCATAATATTACCCAGATTGACGGTTCCCTTTTCGGTGCGGCCCCCATTGACTGGTTCGGGCTTGGCAGCGCTGACGCCGCGCGTATTCAGGAGGGTGAGTGGTGGCGGGCAATCACCGCCCTTACTCTCCATTCAGGTCTGAAGCACCTCCTGGGAAACCTGCTGATTGGCGGGGTCTTTATTGCATTTCTCTGTCATGACCTGGGTTCGGGGCTTGCCTGGAGCCTGTTGCTTGCCTCCGGGGTTTCGGGGAACCTGGCAAACGCCTGGCTCCAGCCTCTTCCCCATGATTCGGTCGGCGCCTCGACCCTCGTTTTCGGCGCGGTCGGCCTTCTCGGTTCCATCCGGGTGGCCCGGGATCGCCGCCTCGCGCGGAGTCGTCTGCCGTTGCCCCTTGCCGGAGCGCTGGCTCTGCTGGCTCTTCTGGGTACGGAGGGGGAACGGACTGATCTCGGCGCCCACTTGTTTGGATTTGCCTTTGGTGTCGTCATCGGTTTCTTGGCGGAGTATCTGCTTGAAAAGCGCGGAGCGCCCGGGGAGGCCCTCAATGCTCTACTGGCTTTGATAGCCCTGGCCGTCCCCGTTGCCGGCTGGTGGATCGCGCTTGTCTGAATGACCGGGGCCCCTGCCTGATTGATATTG
>Ga0265295_1002039_pt1 | contig 33428 bp, 30 predicted proteins | sample Munlansysbiofilm_FD_192503 | JGI IMG/M metagenome (GOLD analysis project Ga0265295, IMG submission 192503) | Leachate microbial communities from a municipal landfill in Southern Ontario, Canada - Methane capture system biofilm | ecosystem: Engineered > Solid waste > Landfill > Unclassified ... | reverse complement strand
CCTCAAGGGCACTAATCGCGGCGTGAAAATCAATGACGTTTTTAGCTTGATAAGTCGCAAAGTCACGAACGCGCCGGAAAATCCGATTTGCAATCCGTGGGGTCCCGCGGCTTCTCCGAGCAATTTCAAAAGCGGCATCATCATTAATAGCCGAGCTTAATACGCCACTTGTCCGTCTAACAATTTGCGCAATTTCTTCTTCACTATAAAAATTTAGTTTCTCACTGATCCCAAATCTTGCTCGTAACGGTGCGCTTAAATCGCCAGCACGGGTGGTCGCGCCAATAAGGGTAAAGGGTGGTAAATCAATACTGATCATCTTCCCGCTCCCGTCGCGACTAACCATAATCGAAAGGACAAAATCTTCCATCGCACTATAAAGGATTTCTTCAACTGGGCGGGGAAGGCGGTGTATCTCATCAATAAAAAGAATATCGCCAGCTTTGAGCGTTGTAAGTAATGATGCAAGATCACCAGCTTTTTCAATGCTAGGACCATGAATCGTCACGATATCTCCTTTCATTTCATGAGCAATAATATAAGCGAGCGTTGTTTTACCTAAGCCGGGTGGGCCAAAGAGTAAAACATGGTCTAAGACCTCTTCTCGAGTTTTAGCCGCACTAATAAAAACGTTTAGATTATCTTTTAAACGTTGTTGCCCAATGTAATCCTTTAAGTAATAAGGCCGAAGATTATTTTCAAGCGATTGCTCGTCAACACTAATGTTGGCATCGAGAATTCGTTCCATCTTAGCTCCTAAACTCACTAAGGGCTAATTTAAGTAATTGTTCAGCACTTAATTGTTGATGTGAAAACTTTTTAAGCACGCGGGTAATTTCCGCCTTTTTAAAGCCAAGACTTGTGAGGGCGCTCTCAACTTCAGTTTCACTGCTGCTGATACTAACTTGCGCAGGAGTTGCGAGCTTGCCTTTTAAATCAAGAATAATTTGGCTCGCACCCTTTTGGCCGATACCGGGAAGTTTCTTTAAGTATTTCAAATCTTCTTCTTCAATCGCTTGTTCAAGTCGTTGTGACGTTGTTGCGGCTAAAATCCCTAGCGCCGTCTTCGGACCGATTCCGCTCACACTAATTAGGAGTGTAAATAGTCGCTTTTCTTCCAATGTTTGGAACCCAATTAAAAATTGCGCATCTTCACGGAAGACTTGATAGGTATAAATGAAGGCTTCTTGACCTTCTTGATAAACTTCATGGTTAGTAATTAGTATTTCATAGAATACATCGTGTACATCAAGGACGACGGTCGTTAACGTCAACTTAGCAACGAGGCCTTTTAGTGCATAGATCATCTTGTTATTAATGCAAAAAGTATGACGAACGCTAGTAAAATAAGCGCTGCGATCAGCCCGGATAAAACAACACGGCTAGTTGTTTGATCTTTTTGCATGTTCCTCCTTATTGATAGTAGGTGAATTCAAAGTCGACGAGAATGACGGTGTCTCCGTCTCTTGCGCCCATTTTTTCTAGTTCACGTTCAACACCAATTTCACGTAAATAACTTAATAAACGTAAAATGGCATCATCAGTCACAAGGCTATATTGGCGATAACGACTTTCGACTTGGTCGCCTTTGATTCTATAAACACCATTTGGTTCTTTTTCAATCACAAATGGACGTAATGATTCATCATTGCGGGCATCATAAATGATTTGTGTAGGTGATAGTTCATTAGCAATCGCGAGAAGATTTACTTCAGGGGTAACGGCAAGTAAATCTGCGACTTTATAAAGTAATTCATTAATACCTTCATGCATCAAACTCGAAATTGCGACTGCTTTATGTTTTCTAACTTTCCGTCTAAAAGCTTTAAGACGATTAGTTGCTTCGTCATCTTCACATTTACTCGCGGCAATAAGTATTGGTCTTGTTGCAAGATTAAAACCATAGTTAGTTAACTCTTGTTTCAAAACTTGATAATCGTCATATGGATCATTAGGACCGCTGAAATCGATGACCATGCAGATAACACGGCATCGTTCAATATGTTTTAAAAAGCGTAAGCCCAGACCCTTGCCCTTACTGGCTCCTTCAATTAAACCAGGAAGGTCCGCTGCCACAAAGGAACGACCATCAGGAAGATAAACAACCCCTAATTGTGGATTAAGTGTCGTAAAAGGATAATCACCAATTTCAGGTCTCGCATCACTAATCACACTTAAAAGCGTGCTTTTTCCTGCGTTTGGTAAGCCGACAAAGCCGACGTCCGCTAACAGTTTTAATTCAAGCGTTAGCGTAAATTTTTCGCCTTGAATTCCGTTTTCGGCAATCTTTGGTACCCGGTTGGTCGAACTCTTAAAGCTGACATTACCACGGCCGCCACGACCACCTTTAGCAATTAACTTTGTCTCACCTAATTCATTAAAATCAGCAATCAACATATGTTCTGGTTCTAAATAAACTAATGTTCCGACTGGAACCTTAATATATACATCGTCTGCAGCTGCTCCAAACATGTTTTTAATCCCGCCGTTTTCACCATTGTTCGCTTTGATTGTTCTTGTAAAACGAAAATCAGAAAGCGTGGAGACATTGGTTGAAGCAACGAAAAAGACCGAACCACCGCGGCCACCATTGCCGCCATTTGGTCCACCATATGGAATATACTTTTCACGACGAAAACTTACAGCCCCGTCGCCGCCATTACCGGCTTTTACTTCGATTTTTGCATTATCAACGAACATTATGTTATATCCTCTTTCCCTTTAACTGACTCGACAATAAAAAATGGTCTATGCTGCGATTCAATAAATGTTTTACCAACATAAATTGCAATCAGTCCAAGGAAGAAGATTACAACTGAGAATGACACTAAAATAATATTCAGCACCAACCATAATGGATGATCAAACATCATCATGCTGGCTGGGTCAAGCAAGTTTATGATAAACAAGACAATTTGACCGATCACCGAGAGCATTGTTAAACCTGCAAAGACGACTGCAAATTTAAGTGGCCAATAAACAGGTTTGATTGTCGTTGAAATAATTGCATTAAAAGCTAAGTCGAACATTGAGCGGAAATTGTAGTGCGTTTTACCATGCTCCCGAGCGGGACGGATAAAGGCCACTTCTGCTGTTTTATAGCCAATATATGGTACTTGGACACGAAAAACACGATTATGTTCTTGCAGTTTTAATATTTCTAAGAGAACAGGGCGACTAATAAGACGATAGTGACCAACGTTACTGGGGACTTTTACTTTGCCTGCTAGTTTATCAATTACTTTATAAAATTGATGGGCAGTATAACGTTTGATCCATGTATCTTCTTTTCTCGAAGCACGGCGGGCGTTGACTACCGCGAAACCTTTTTCAAACAGTTCAAGCATTGGCACAATTAATTGCGGCGGATCTTGTAAGTCGGCATCCATAGGAATAATCGCGTCTCCACGGGCAACACTTAAACCGGCGGCAACGGCGCTTTCATGACCGAAATTACGAGTAAGATTGACGACTCTTAAGCGATCATCAATTTTTTGGCGTGTATAAAGTTTTTCTAAAGTCGAGTCCTTACTTCCATCATTGACAGTAATAATCTCAAATTCATAACTCTTTTCTAATTCTTTTAATACTTTGTTAATACCTTCAAAGAAAAAATCAACGACCTCTTCTTCGTTATACATTGGTACAATTATTGAAATTAGTTTCATACGCCCACCTCTATTAAATTATATATTAATCTATTAAAAAAGACCACAGGTAGTGGTCTTTTTAGATTGCTTTGATTAGCTTAGATAGTCCGTGTGTAAACACTAACACGGGTTTTACTACGACCAAGGCGTTCAAATTTCACGATACCATCGATAAGGGCAAAGATGGTGTCATCTCTTCCTTTTTTCGCATTGATACCTGGGTGAATTTTAGTTCCTCTTTGGCGGTATAAAATACTGCCAGCTGTAGCAAATTGACCATCAGCTTTTTTAGCGCCTAAACGGCGACCAGCTGAATCACGACCGTTTCTTGTTGAACCGACACCCTTTTTAGAAGCAAAGAGTTGTAGGTCTAATTTATAGATAAATTTAATGTTATTCATTTTTAGTCAGTCCTTTCTTGGGTGATTTTAATATACTTGCGGTAAGATTGTTCGATAGTAAGTAAACTTGTCGTAATCGTCGCGAGGACGATTTCATCGCGTTTACTAGGTAACGATTTGGCTATGAGGCTCACATATCCGTCTTTGACATCAATGATGAAGTTTTCATGGTTTTCTAATCCGTTAAGACCACCCATGATTACGGCGCTCACGCCTGCACATACAAGATCATGTCCTTTTTCACCACTATTAGCGTGTCCGCTAACAACGAGTGAAGTAATAATGTCTTGTCGATACGTTACGATTGCTTTAATCATTTAAGCGTTGATTGCTTCAATTGTTAAGCAAGTATATGGTTGACGATGACCGAGCATTCTTTTTTCATTATGCTTTGGTCTGTAAGTAAAGACTTTCACCTTTTTGTTCTTGCCTTGTTTTTCAACTTTAGCTGTAACAGTTGCGCCGTCGACATAAGGTGCACCAAGTTTAGCTTTTTTATCGCTGACTAGTAAAACTTTATCAAATGTGAAAGTTTCGCCTTCAGCAACTTCAAGTTTTTCAACATAGATTTTACTTCCGACTTCAACTTTTAGTTGTTTTCCACCGGTTTCAATTATTGCATACATACATTTACCTCCTCTATTTTATTTCACTCAGACTCGCTCTAGTGGTGGCATTGCTCTTATAACCATTTAAATGCGGTTGTAGCTAGTGAGGCTATAACGTTTAGAATATATCATAGATACGGGACCAAAGCAATAGATTTGTAAAAAAAATCCGTAGTCCTCCTATAGGAACAAATGAATTGATTACAAGTTTAGATTAGTTCGTTATCCTTCATTGAAAAGTAGGAGTAATTAGCGATAATCAAGTGATCATAAAGAAAGATGCCTCTAATTGAAGTTAAATCTCTAATTTTTCGCGTTGCCACGAGATCTTCGTGACTGGGATAAGCTGTGCCACTTGGATGATTGTGAACCATCACATAATACTTCGCTGCTTGCTTTTCAAGAACACTAACGATCTCTTTCACATCCAAGTTAAAACCATGTTTAGTGCCAACATAGAGCACTTGTTCGCGAATAATCTTGAGATGCTTATTAAGCGAGACCACCAAGAACATCTCGTTTTTAGCGGCCGAGAAGTCATGGAGATATTTGTTCGCAAGTTCGCTACTATTTTGCAAGTACTCTAATGTCGAATAGTTTTCTTTTTGAATGCGTTCGCTTAGTTTAAAAGCAGCTAGTAGGGTTACCGCTTTGATACTTTTAATTCCTTTAAGGCCAAATTCACTTATTTCTGTTAAATTAGCGAGTTTAGTTAATCCTTGGTATTTTATTAGTAGATTTTCGGCAATTACTAGTGCTGATTCACCCCTAGTTCCACTATTAATTAAGATTGCTAATAGCTCAACGTTGGTGAGTGCATTGATTCCATAGCGAATCGCCTTTTCTCTTGGACGCTGATAAAGCGGTAAATCTTTAATTCTTTGCCTACTTCCATTCAAATTTGAACCCCCCAGGAAGTGTTGTCTGGCCTGTTCTGCTAATGAATAGTTTATAAACAATGACGGTCACGACGGCGATAATCAAAATCGCCATAACGGCGGTCATCGTTATTGGTTCTCCTCCCGTAATCGTGGCGAGTTCTAGATCGGATAAAATATTGTTGTTCATAAAAAAGATCCTCCTACTAACAAATAGAGGAGAATCTTAATTAATTAAACGAGATTGGCTAATTTTGCACTAATTTCTTCAAATGCTTTACGGTAGTTATCAAATTTGTCTTGTTCGGCTTTGACTTTCGCGGCCGGCGCCTTTGCTAGGAAGCTCGCATTATTAAGCATTGCTTCCGAACGGCTAAGTTCGCCTTGCAATTTAAGCATTTCCGCTTCTAGTTGCCGTTTCAGTTCAGCGACATCGATTAAGACTTTGAAACTCATCTTGCTCCCATCATTAACGATAAAGGGGAGTATTTCTTGTGGTTCTTCTAAGGTTACATTATTCACGAAGGCAATACGCTTAATGATTACTTGATATGGGCTAAAGTTAAACTTTAAGCCACTTAAGTAAATATCAATCTTTTCGTTAGGTGCAACATTGTTATTAGCTTTGAAATTACGAATTTGTTTGATGAGGTTAATCACAAAACTCGTATTCTTCTCCGCGCTATTTGCCCGTATTTTTCTTACGGTTGGGTAATCCTCAAGCATGATTGATGCTTTATGTTCGGGTAAGTGCAGATAGAGTTCCTCACTAATAAATGGTGAGAACGGATAAATCATCATGATAATTGCCTTTAGCCCATGATAGAGAACATCATAAGTTTTTTGAGGGTTATCGCTATTTTGTAAGTTCACTTTACTCATTTCTAAGTACTGTGAGCAAAAATCATCATAAACAAAGTTATATAAATCATTAGAAGCTAAACCAAGTTCGTATTTATCCATATACTTGCTCACGTTTTTAACGGTTTTATCTAGACGGGTCAAAATATACTTATCAACATTATTTAAGCTCTTAAAATCAATTTCTTGCGGTTGATAGTCACTAGGCAGTGTCATTAAGATATAACGAGCGGCATTCCAAATTTTATTTAAATAGTTAACACTACTAACAACTTTTTCTTCAATAAAGCGCGAGTCTTGACCGGGCGTGGAGTTTGTTGCTAAAAAGTAGCGAAGACTATCAGTTCCGTATTGCTCAATCACTTCAATTGGATCAATCCCATTACCAAGTGATTTAGACATTTTATGACCATTACGGTCACGGATCAGACCGTGAATCACGACATCCTTAAAAGGTGCGACTTTGGTAAATTCAAGTGATTGAAAAATCATCCGACTGACCCAGAAGAAAATAATATCATAACCAGTTACCATTGTATCTAAGGGAAAATAACGTTTAAAATCTTCAGTTTCTTGTGGCCAACCTAATGTAGTAAAGGGCCATAACGCGCTAGAAAACCAGGTGTCTAGCACATCTTCGTCTTGAATATAATTTTCTAAATCTTTTGGCTCTTCTAGTGAGACAACAACTTCGCCGGTTTCTTTATGGAAGTAAGCTGGAATACGGTGACCCCACCACAATTGCCGCGATATACACCAGTCTTCAGCTTTGTCCATCCATTGGGTAAATGTTTTATTAAAACGTTTAGGAAAGAAATTGACTTTACCGTCACCTTCTTGATTAGCGAGGGCCTGTTCAGCTAAAGGCCGCATCTTGATAAACCATTGTTTGGACAAATAAGGTTCGACAATTGCATTACTTCTTTCACTATGACCAATATTATGGGTATGTTCTTTGACATCTAGCAATAAATTATTTGCTTTCATCTTCGCAACAAGGTTTTTTCGGCATTCAAACCGATCTTGCCCAATAAATTCAAGCGCTAGTTCATTCATTGACCCATCCTTGTTGATACAAACAGGCATTGCTAAATGATGTTTTTCACCGATGATGAAGTCATTAGCGTCATGAGCAGGGGTACATTTCATGACACCGGTTCCGAAGCCAATATCAACATAATCATCGGCAATGAGCGGAAGCGCCTCACCGTTGACAGGATTAATAAATGTTTGTCCTAAATACTTGGTATAGCGTTGATCTTTAGGGTTAATGACAAGACAGACGTCGGCAAACATTGTTTCTGGTCTCGTGGTCGCAACATTAAGGTGAAAATCCGGATTAGTCGTTGAAACATAGGCAAAGTGATAAAACTTTCCCTTTACATCTTTATGAATAACTTCAATATTTGAAAGTGCAGTTTGTTGGGCCGGATCCCAATTAATAATCCGTTCTCCTTGGTAAATTAGACCTTTATTATATAAATCAACAAACACTTTCCGGACAGCAAGGTTGATGCTTTCATCTAAAGTAAAACGTTCACGGCTATAATCTAGACTAAGCCCTAGTTGTTTCCATTGGTTCCGGATTGTGCTCGCATATTCATCTTTCCATTCCCAGGCTTTGACTAAGAACGCCTCACGGCCAAGGTCATAACGGCTCGTTCCTACTTTTCTTAGTTTTGCTTCCACAACTGCCTGTGTAGCAATCCCGGCATGGTCCATACCTGGCAGCCATAAAACATCGTATCCACGAGCTTTTTTATAGCGGGCAATTACATCCTGAAAAGTTGTATCCCAGGCGTGCCCAAGATGGAGCTTACCGGTAACATTAGGAGGGGGTAGGACCATCGAAAAGCGTGGCTTGCTCTTATCTCCAGCGGTAAAATAACCACTGTTTTTCCAAGTTTCATATTTATCGGCTTCGACAAGTTTAGGATCGTAATGTTTTGCTAATTCTTTCATAATTTCCTCCAAAAATAAAAGCGCCCATATAAGGACGCTTATTGTGCGCGGTACCACCTTAGTTCTCAGTCACTTATAAGGACTGAACACTTCATGTGCTTTTAACGCAAGCTTACGAGTTTTTCACTAGACTCCGTTACGACTTCATCAAGTGTTACTTTCCTATCTTTCACCGCCATAGGATCGCTGCTTAGCACAAGCTTGATTACTACTTAACTTCTTTGTCACTTTGATTATAACAAATATTTATAATTGTTAATATTATTTAATTGCCTGAACGACGATATTACGTAATTCAGCGATGTTTTCACCGCTATTGCTAGAAACATAAATGATGTTGGTTGGCAGAAAACCAAACTTAGACTTGATGTTCTTATTAATCGCGGAAACGCCGCTTTGGTTGAGTTTATCAACTTTAGTGACGACGAGCGTAAATGGTAGTTGGTGATGAGTAATGTATTCGAGAAAAGTCACATCGTCACTGCTCGGTTCATGGCGCGAGTCAACTAGCATAAAAACATGCTTAAGTTGAGGGTTATTTTCAAAGTAACCTTCCATCATCGCCGAGAATTCAACATAATCACGTTTTCCTTTAGCGCTATATCCATAGCCTGGGGCGTCGACGAGATAAAAACTATCATCAATCCGATAATAGTTTAGTAACTTTGTAAAGCCTGGTTTAGAGGACGTATAGGCAAGACTCTTACGAGTCACGAGCGCGTTTAAAAGCGTCGACTTGCCGACGTTACTTTTACCAACAAAGATAACTTCAGGTAAAATTAGTTCGGGTTTTTGCTCGACACGGGGAGCACTTAAGATAAATTCGGCTTTATTAAAGTTATGCATCAATACTCGCGTTCTTTACTTCTTCGCCTTTTGGCGTTGGTATAATAAGTTTAGTGTCAGCTTCTAAAGGAAGTAAGGCGTGTTCGACCGCGTCTTTAACATTGTTAATGAGGACGATTTCGATTTTATCCTTAATTTCACTTGGAACACGTTGAAGTTCTTCTTTATTGGCAAGTGGCATTAAAACCTTTTTCATCCCCGCTCTAACAGCGCCAATGATTTTTTCTTGAACCCCGCCAATTGGGAGGGCTTTACCCATTAAGGACACTTCGCCGGTCATCGCGACATCACAATTAACTTTACGACCAGTTAACACGCTAATAATTCCGATTGACATCGCAATCCCGGCGCTATTGCCATCTTTTGGCGCGGCATCGGGGAAGTGAACATTAATCGTTGTATCCTTAAAGACCGCTTCGTTAATTCCGTAATCACTAGCAAAACTATGGACGTGCGTTACGGCAATTTGACCGCTTTCCTTCATCATTGCTTCAAGATTACCGGTTATATTAATTTTACCATCACCTTTAAAGGTTGTGACTTCAAGTGGAAGGATGTCGCCCCCAATATCACCAATGACTGCAAGTCCTGTCACGACACCAACACGGTTTTCCGTTTCTTTTTCAGTTAACTTCATGAGTTTTTCACCCATATGACGAGTAACTTCCTCTTTATCTAATTCAAGTTTTGGATTCTTATCTTGGAGGATTTCAACCGAAACCTTCCGTAATAAGGAGGCGATTGCCTTATCAAGTCCCCGAACACCAGCTTCAAAAGTATAGTGGTCGATTAACTCTATAATTCCATCTTCGGTAATTTTAATATCATAACCATCAAGACCATGTTCTTGAATTTGTTTAGGAACAAGGTGATAGCTTGCGATGTTGATTTTTTCAGTTTGTGTATATGGTTTAAGGGGAATCAATTCCATTCGATCTAAAAGTGGACGTGGGATATTGCGGACGTTATTCGCGGTCGCAATAAACATCACCTTTGAGAGGTCATAGGCTTCTTCAATATAGTGGTCAGTGAAAGACTTGTTTTGTTTAGGATCAAGAATTTCTAACAGTGCACTACTTGGATCACCTTGACGTGATTGGGCTAATTTATCGACCTCATCAAGGACAAAGACCGGATTAATCGTTCCTCCTTTACGAATGGAGGAGATAATTGTTCCAGGTTGTGAGCCAATATAAGTCCGTAAGAACCCTCTTAATTTAGCTTCATCATCAACGCCACCAAGACTGCTCTTGACCAGTTTGCGGCCTAAAGCACGGGCAATAGACATCGCTAAACTAGTCTTACCAGTGCCTGGAGGGCCATAGAAGCAAATAATCGGTGAACGGGAGTTTTGGGACATCCGTTTAACCGCGATATATTCAACAATCCGTTTTTTTGGATCTTCAAGTCCGTAATGATCTTCATCAAGAACTTTAGCAACGTTTTCTAAGTCAAGATTATCAATTGTTTCTTGATCATAAGGGAGATTTAAAATCCAATCAAGATATTCTAGTGTTCTTGCTCTTTCGTTTTCGTTCTTACTCATTCTTCTTAATTCTTTTTTAACTTTGCGAACAATACTTTCAGGATAAAAGCGTTGTTCGAGCCGTTTAAGAATTTCTTCATTTGTATCTAGGTCATCTTCATCATCACCGGCTTTAAGATTAGGGTTTTTTGGTGGTTCTTCACTAGTTTTAGTTTCAACATTTCCTTGATTTCTAATGATTTGATTAATCGCGTTAATGTTATTTGATTTTATATCTTCACTTATAATCGCAATAATCTTGTCTAAGCGCTTAACAGTGTCAATTTCTTGGAGCAACATTTGCTTTTGTTCAGTATTGTTGACTAGTTGATTGGCAACATAATATGTCACTTGTTCTAGCGTGATTTCACTGGAAAAGAAAGGACGAATTTCTTTGATAATAGTTCCCGATATTTCAGGATTTTCCATGATTAAATCAATGAGTTTTTGAACGCCATTTTGTTGATCATAGTTTTCACTAATTTCTAAACTATCTAACGTTTGGGCGGTCGCTAAAAAATAACTGTCCTCGATTTTTTCTAAAGCAGTAATATTAACGCGGGCGATTGGTTCTAGACGGACGGTTACGTAGTTAGGACGTGGACGAACTTTGGTAAGTTTGGCCACAACCCCGACTTCATAAATATCCTGAAATTCAGGTTTATTTTCGGTATACACTTTTTGCGTGGTGACGATTACTAGTCCGTCTTTAGCCGCTTTGGCAATTTCAATTGCTTTGCGCGTAAAAGAACGACCAACATCAAGGTCATCACTCTCATTACCTGGGAAGTAAACTTCACCGCGTGTAATGATCAGTGGTAAATTGTAAATGTGTTTATTTTTTGGCATAATACCCTCCTCTAACAATATAATTATACAAGATTTTATAGAGATAATATTTATAAATGCTTGCTTTGACAAAAAGCCCAACTTAATGGGCTTTTCTTTAAAATCTTAGTAATTATTACTTGTTGTTTTCAACAAGGAAATCAAGAATCATCCGTTGACGAATTTCGCGTTGTAGACCTTGGAGGTTTTCACCAAGAATTTCGCGAACTTTAGCTTCTTCCATGTTGTATTGAGCGGCCATCTTAGCGATTTCGAAATCAACGAGTTTTTCGTCGGCTTCAATTTTTTCAAGTTTGGCAATTTCATTTAAAACAAGGAAGCCATCAACGTTACGTTTGGCATCAGCTTTTAACCGTGCATCGAAATCTTCAGCTTTTTGGCCAGTCATTTCGAGGTATTTTGGAAGATCAAGCCCTTGACCTTCGATTTGTTTAAGCGTGTTTTCTTTAGCTTGGTCGACTTCGTTTTGATAAACAGTATCGGCAACTTCTAAAGTTGAGGTTTCAACGATTTTGGCAATGAGTTTATCGACATAACGGTTTTTCTCTTCGGTTTCCGCTTCGCTAAGCATATCTTCTTTAAGATGGGCACGTAATTCGACGAGCGTTTTAGTTCCGTGGTGATTTAGTGTTTCGGCAAATTCATCAGTTAAGGCTGGAGTTTGTTTGCTCTTAACTTCGTGAACCTTGACATTAAAAACGGCGGCTTTACCTTTAAGGTTTTCATGGTAGTTTTCTGGGAAAGTGACGTTAACGTCTAATTCTTCACCGGCTTTTTTTCCAACTAATTGATCTTCAAAACCAGGAATGAATGAACCACTACCTAATTCAAGTTCGTGATTTTCGGCCTTGCCACCTTCAAAGGCGACACCATCAACAAAACCTTCAAAGTCAATAATAACAGTGTCACCTAAAAGGGCTTCACTTTCTTTTAAGACTAATTCAGCATTATCGGCTTGTAATTGAAGTAATTTGGCTTCAACTTGAGCATCAGTAACTTCAACTTTTTCATGACCAATTTCAAGACCCTTATAGGCTCCTAATTTGATTTCTGGCATAAGTGTTACAACATAAACGATTTGTAAATCGACATCACTTAACTTGGAAACATTGTAGTTAGGTGAAGAAATATAAGAAACATTGTGTTCTTTAATTGCATGGACAAAACCATCATTTAATAGTTCACTAACTGCTTCGTTGATCATCTTTTCTGGATCGATTGTTTTGCGGGCTAAAGCTTCAGGAGCTTGGCCTTTACGGAATCCCTTGACAGTGACATCTTTGATTAATTTTTTAATCGCAACTTCTTGAGCGGCTTTGAACTCTTCAGTCGAAAAATCAACAGTGATTTCCATTTGACCGTGTTCGTGTTTTGTAATTTCTGATTTCATAATATTTCTCCTTAAATATAACAAAAGTAATTATATATAATTAGGTTGATTTAATCAACCCTGATACATGTCTAAATGATACTTTTTAACGATATTTTTGACACTTTCATTACTAATTTGGCGACTACCAAAGAATTGAGTGGCATTAAGGTCATCTTGCAGTGCTCGTGAGGCTTGGTAGGCAAAATAAACGGCTAGAGCTTTAACGTCTTCCACATCATAGACAAGCGGGTAATTATCGAGGGCGTTGCGCTCTGCTAGTTCTTTGGCAAAGGTATGAATCGTTGTATTTTTATTAAATTTTTCAAGTTCTTTTTCGAGTAACAAGTAACTATTGTTAGTTAAGGGTACGAACAAATCTTGCGTTTTGACCGCTAATAATGTTCCATAATGAAAGACAGTAAAAGTTTCATGGGGAAAGTCATTAATAAGATTTGCAAAGACCGAAAACATAATATTGCGGCCAAAATCTTTTTTTAGTGCGAGCCGAAGTTGTTTGACAAAATCCGTCGCGTTAAGGTGATTTTCTTTAATCAATCTCAATCCCTTTAAAACCTCTAAAAAGTTGTGACTATTTAGTAAATTAATCACGACACTTTCATCAATATTCACGGGCTGAGAAAGCTTATCAATCAGACGATTAACCTTCGCTTCAAGGCTTCTTATTTCTTCTTCTACAGCTTGTGAGTGATAGGGTTTATCCTTATAGTAACGTAGACGCTCAAGTGCAGTCGTATACGCGTGGGTCTCAATTAGGACATTTATATGGATGTTTAAAGTCGCGAGGGGATTCAGTAAAAAGAGGTCATCTTTATTTACCTCGAGCGTTTGAAGAGCATGATCATATTGCCCTTGTTTAATATCTAATTTAATCTTTTCGATTAATAAAAATAATTTTGTTTCCATAAGAGTGATTTTACCATAAATTGAATTATTCCCGTAAATATACGAATCTTATTCATGATGATTTTGACTATTTGTCCTCGACTTTTGGTCCGCCTTCAGCGCTTTTATCTTTTCTTAGTAACACTGTAATACTCGGTAACGCCAGTCCTTGTTGAATAAATTCGAATTTTTGTAAACCTTTTACCGTGTAGTAAGCACCAATTGAGGCTAGGGACCCAACCACAATCCCTGCGATAACATCGCTTGCAAAGTGGACATTAAAGTAAACGCGTGTAAACCCCATCACTAACGGAATAAATAAGTAAAGCCACGAATATTTCTTTTTATAAAAAATAAAAAACGTGACGCTAAAGGCTGCGGCCGCTGTTGCGTGTCCGGAGGGGAATGAATAACTAGTGGCACGTAAAGACCCTGCTTGGAGCCACCATAAATAGAAGTCACTTGTTTCATCGACGAATGGACGAGGTCTAGCGACAATGTTTTTTAAAGCAATGTTAGTTATTATCGAGCCAAATAGTAAGGCAACTAGAGCCGTAAAGCCGACAATTCTTGTCTTTTTAAACAGCAACAAAATAACCCCTGCGACAATAAAACCGACACCACCATTACCTAGGTATGTAATCATCTTAAGGATAAATGTGAGAAAATCACCACTGCTATTAAGTAGTTCATGGGCGAGTTTAGCCACACCATAATCCATTTCATAAATAAACGTAAGAGCCTGTATTCCTTGCATATTGATTCCTCCAACTTGCAATTTGAAGCTGTTTTCTAGTCGAAAATAAAATTTATGATGCTCTCGAGGTGGGAGCAACTCTTCGCCTCAAAAGTAACACCAAGATCGCAATTATTGATGCTAAAGCAATAAAAACGGAAATAACGAGGATGATGATAGCGGTTGGCAACGATACAAATGAGTACCAGCTTTCATAAGTATAAATGTAATTGGCCATCGGTACGATTATTAAAACGGCGAACACTTCGACCATCATAAGGAAGACTAGTAACCATAATTTCTTTTTCATTGTGACCACCCGTTCATTATTAAGAAAGCATATTTTAATTAAACAGTAATTATGCAAATAGCTTTAAATCTATAACATCAGATATATTAATAATTATATCATGAGTACTTATTGGATTGTACCGCAGATTAATCAAGACTTTCCTGAATAAAATTGCTCTTAGCTAATTCTATTATTTTTATACTTCGCTAATGGGCTTAACAGCTGGATTTAACATGATAGTTAACCAAGTTTAAATAAGTTCTAAATTTTTCCTCACTACTTGAATGTTGGTTAGCATAACAGCATCTCAAACATAATATATCCCCCCCAGGAACAGTTGTTCATCATTAAAAAAGAAAAAACTACCCGATTGAGGTAGTTTAATTAGATTAAATGGCGTCCCAGGAGCGATTCGAACGCCCGACCCACAGCTTAGAAGGCTGTTGCTCTATCCAACTGAGCTACTGAGACATCTTTATAATAGTATAGTAATTAGAATAAAATTTCCATAGTAAAATTTATAAATTCGCCTGTTCTTCGATTTTGGCTTTTAAAGCCCGCGCGACTTCAATTGGCACAAGTTGGCTTAATTCTTCGATTGAAGCTTTTTTTAAATCATTAATATCTGGATAGTTTATCGCTAGTGCTTGACGGCGTTTAAGACCTAGACCTTTAACATCATCTAAAATTGATTTGAAAACACCTTTACGCCGCTTGTTACGGTGCGAAGTGATCGCGAAACGATGAACTTCTTCTTGCATGCGCATCAAAAAGAAAAATAGTTGCGAACGGGGATCGATATCAATAATCTTACCTTCTTCATCTAGCAAACCCTTAGTTTGGTGTTTTTCATTTTTGTATAAACCAGCGATTGTAACGTTAAGTCCTAAAGCTGATTTAACTTCTTTGGCGACATTGACCTGACCAATCCCCCCATCCACAATGAGAAGTTCTGGCAAATTAACCTTTTCTGCAAGCTTTTTGGTGTAGTGACGAGTCAAAGCCTCACGCATTGAGGCGTAATCATCTTGACGGTTTTCTTCAGCAAGATTATATTTTCGATATAATTTTTTGTTGCTCTTACCATTGATAAAACACACCATGACTCCAATTGCATCACTACCTTGCAGGTGCGCATTATCAAATAAATCGATTTGCGTTGGATAAGGTATGTTAAGAATCTTCGATAATTCAATGAGTATTTCGTCAGTTTCGTCGATGCGACGAGTATAAAAATGGGCGTTTAAATCATCAATTGTGTTTGTTTGTGCGTTTTTGATTAACGAAAGATTACGGCCTTGACGAGGGACGATAACTTTAGTTTCTAAAACGACACGCAGATTATTAGCAATTTGCGGGTTACCAATCAAAATTTGTTTAGGTAAGAGTTTATTTTCATAGTATTGAAGGATCAGGTTAGTAATCAGATCTTCTTCGGAATCAAATAAGCCGACAACATAAAACTCCTTACCCAAAAGTTTGCCCTTACGATAGAGCATGACGCTGAGACCGAGGTAGCCATCTTTCTGCGCAAAGGCAAAAACATCGCGATCAAGTTTATCTTTTATTTCACTAGTTTGACGGGCAAAGACATGTTTTAGCGCATCACCTATTTGTTTATAATCTTGCGCATTTTCAAATTTTAGGTCATCGACTGCCGTTTTAAGAAGCCCATCATATTGTCTAATTAAATCTTTGTTGTCACTTTTTAGAAAAGTTGCAACTTGCTGGCGGATTTCTCGTTTTTCTTCTTCACTAACTTCTTTAAAGCAATAACCCGCACATTGGCCTAAATGATAATAAAGGCAGGGGCTTTTTTGCATCGGTGAACATTTTCTCGTTTTAAAGAGCCGATTAATCAATGTGACAACTTCATATGCGGCGCTCGAATTTGGATATGGCCCAAAATAACTCCAGCGTTTATCACTGGCCTTCCGGGCGATTTTAACAACCGGATCGCCTTGTTTACTGAGGGCAATATAAGGATAATGGCTATCATCTTTAAGCAAAATATTATAGCGAGGGTAATGGGTCTTGATTAAATTTAACTCGAGGATAAAAGCCTCTTTCTCACTCGCCGTTAAAATCGTATCAAAGTCGCAGATGCGTTTAACCATTCCTGCGACTTTACCAACTTGTGGACGTAAGAAATATTGACTTACTCGTTTTGATAAATCTTTAGCTTTACCGACATAGATGATTTTTCCGTGTTCATCAAACATTAAATAAACACCAGGTTGGGTTGGTAAAAGGGCGATTTTTTGTTCAATAATTGCGGTCAATTTCATTATTTCAATTCGACAACAGTCGCTCCACCGGCCCCATCATAAGCACCTGCTAAATAATAAGCTTTGACGTAACTTTGCGTCTTTAAATATTCGTGAACAGCCTTACGGAGCGCGCCACTACCAAACCCATGGATAATGCGCACTGTCCCAAACTTTTTACTCAAACAACGGTCAAGATAGCGTGAAAGTTCATTAAGAGCTTCGTCCACTCTTAAACCAATTAAATTTAATTCCATTTTCACAGGTGTATCATCAAGCAAAATCGTTTCGACGATTGCTTGTTTTTTAGGTCTGACAAGATTGGCACGGGAAATTTTCACTAACTCCGCCATCTTGGTTTTAACAGGGAGCCCACTTGTAAGTTGGACCTCCACACGCTTCCCACTGATCTTGATAACTTTGGCGTCACTGCCGAGCGTCTCTAAGTGGACATAATCACCAACAACGATTTCTTCTTTTTCTTCGTCGACTTGAACTAAAGGCGCGATGTCTTCTTGTAGATTGGACTTTAAAGCGATGATTTCATGAGGCTTCAAGTCGCCTTGGTAGGCTCGCTTTAGCAGTAGGTCAAGTTGTTGTTCTACTTCAAGTTTACGTTCTTCAATTTCTTGAGTATAGTCCTCATCAAATGTCGCCATTTTAGCTTCTAAACGTTTACGAAGGTTCTCATTTTCTCTGACATGTCTGTCTAATTCTTTTTGACGGACTAATAGTTCCTTATTAACCCTTTCACTTTTTTCAACCTCTTCATTGAGGCGCGAAAGCGTTTCTTCTACAACAAGATGACCAGCTCCATCCATATAAGATTGAGCGGCTTTAATAATTTGCTCACTAAGCCCATGTTTAGTCGCAACACTAAGTCCATAACTCTTGCCAGGAAGTCCCAATTTAAAGATATATAGCGGTTTAAGGGCCTTTTCATCAAAAAGCATACTCGCATTAATGACCCCCGGTGTTGAGAATGCATAGGTTTTTAATTTACTAAAGTGACTAGATATAACGGCAATTGCCCCGTTTTCTTTAAAGAAATCAAGGAGCGCAAGCGCCAATGCCTCGCCTTCAACCGGATCAGTTCCAGTTCCTAATTCATCTATTAAAACAAGATCATTTCTTTTGATTCGATTAGTAATATCGCGAATGTTGCCGATGTGAGCACTGAAGGTTGAAAGGTTATCACTCAGTGATTGTTGATCACCGATATCGGCAAAGATACTTTTAAAATATCCGAGTCTAGCTTCGCCATCCGTTGGAAGGAGGAGCCCACTTTGATTCATCATGACCAAAAGACCAATTGTCTTAAGTGCGACAGTTTTACCACCGGCATTGGGTCCTGTGATTACGACTATACGATTAACATCATTAATTTCAAAAGTGTTCGCGACGACAACATTTTCATCAATTAGTGGATGCCGTGCCTTAGGCAAATAGATTTCTTGGGTCTCACTAAGATTGGCAACATAGCTATTCGTGGCCCGGCCTAAAAGTCCCTTGGCAAAAATAAAGTCAAGCCGGCCTATTGTTTGGTTATTCTTTAAGATCGCCTCTTCGTTTAAGAGCATTTCACTAGTTAGTTCTCGTAAAATACGGTTAATTTCCATTAATTCTTCATTTTGGGCGTTAATTAGACGATTATTTAACTCGACGATTTGGCTAGGTTCAATGTAAACAGTTTGGCCAGTTGCACTAATATCATGGATGATTCCATTGACATTATATTTTTCACTAGCCTTAATCGGAATGACGTAATGGCCATTACGAATAGTGATGATTGAATCACTAATCACGTTTTTATATGTGTTTAAAAGCTCGCCACTGGTGCGGCTAATTTTGTTTTCAAGTGTGAGAATTTCACGCCTGATTTTCTTTAATGCCGGGGAAGCACTATCTTTAATTGTGAGGTTGGGACTAATGACCGTTTCAATCTTATTGCTAAGCGCGGTGAGGTCGATAAATTGGGCGATGACTTTGGCTAACAGACTATCTTTAGCGATTTTCGACAAAGCCATCTTCGCGATTTTAATACTTGCTTTAATATCGCTATTAATATGATCAAAATCAGCAGGAGTAAGGACGTTCCCAAACCGAGCGCTTTTAAAGGGAATTGTTAAATCACTAGAGTTATTAAGTGGTAGTTCACCGTGTTGAAAAATATAAGCTTGAACTTCTTTCATTAACGCGAGCTCTTCTTTTAAACTTTGGAGATCTTTAAATAGCGCGAGCGAGGTTGAAAAATCACGACCGCGGACCGTTTTAGTATGTGTAGCAAGCTTTGCTCTAATTTCATCAAAGCCAAATATATCAAATATTGATTTCATAAACTAATTTTATCATATAAGCAGTTTAATATAATCTCTTATTGCGTTTAATATCTTGGGGAAAGCATCAAAAAGTCTTCGATAGTATGTTAAAATACCCATATGGAAACAAAATATACAACAATTAAAATAAAAAAGAGTGAGTTTGAAAAATTTAAAGCTCACTATCTTAGATTTGAAATCCCAAATAGCGGAGATTATGTCGTCTTTGCTGCGCTCGTGGGCAAAACGAAAATCACTGTCTATAGCTCGACGAAAGATCCAAACAATTATAAGGTTTTCTTTACGGGCGTTGCGATTGAGAATGAGGTCGATAAATGGAGCCGTTCTCACGTTATTAACACTAACAACCAAGCTAAAAAAACAATCACTAGTAAGGGCTTTATTTTCTATGGTCCCCAGTATGGAAGTGACGAAGTTGGCTTTGGTGACTTCTTTGGTCCACTTGTCGTTGTCGCCTGTTATTTAGACCAAGAATCTTATCAAAAACTAAGTGATTTTGTCATTACTGATAGTAAAAAATTAACCGATGATTATATCCGGCTGACAGTTCCCCTCCTTATTAACCGCGTTCCCCATAAAGTAAATATCGTCGATAACACTAAGTTTAATAGCCTCACCAAAAAAGGCTACAACATGAATAAAATCAAAGCAATGCTTCACGTTAATGTTTTAAAACTCTTAAAAAACGAAGTAAACATTGCGGCCACTTGCTACATTGATCAATTCGCAAGTTATGAAAATTTCGCCAAATATATCGACGGCATGGATCCAATTAAAGACTTAGTCATGAAAGAAAAGGGCGAATCACTTTATCCGAGTGTGGCCTTAGCTAGTATTTTAGCCCGCTACTACTTCTTAAAAGAAATGGACGCACTTAGTGCGCAGTTTAAGACGAGTATTCCCCTTGGTGCTTCTAGCCGCGTCGACGAGTTTGCCCTTGAGTTTCAAAAAAAGCACGGAAAATCCGCGCTTGATAAAATCGTTAAACAGAACTTTATTAATTATCAACGTCTACCGACTTAGATTATCAATAATATTCGCAAAGTAATATGGAAGAGGAGCAAATAGGTTCATCTTCCTTTTTGTTGTTGGGTGCGTAAAAATCAACCGTTCAGCATGAAGCAATTGCCCAGTTCTATAGAGCGTTTTATTGTTACGGCCATAAAGTGGGTCACCTTCGACAGGATGACCAATATAGGCCATATGGACGCGAATTTGATGGGTCCGACCGGTCTCGAGTTTAAGTCTGACAAGCGTATGGTTCGCAAAACGTTGGACAACTTCAAAATGGGTGGTCGCGTTTTTTCCTTCATCAAGATCAATGCCCATTCTCATCCGATTTTGTACGTCGCGTTTAAGTGGAGCAATGATCGTCCCACCTGGTTCTTTAATCACGCCAGTCACAAGCGCAAGATAAAAGCGTTCAACTTTATGATCTTTAATTTGTCCTGCTAAAAATTTATGTGATTTATCATTTTTACATACAAGTAAAAGTCCGGACGTGTCTTTATCAATCCGGTGAACAATTCCTGGGCGTTTGACTCCGTTGATTGTTGATAAATCTTTAATATGGAATAAAAGTGCATTGACAAGGGTGTCTTCATAGTGACCATGCGCGGGGTGGACAACCATCCCTTGTGGTTTGTTAATCACGACAACATCACTATCTTCATAGACAATATCAAGCGCAATATCTTTGGCGACTATATCGCTTTCTTCCGTGGACATTTCGCCAAATACAATTGTATCATCGAGTTTTAATCTATATGCAGTTTTGCAAGGGTTTTCATTTACAAAAACGAGATTATTTTCAATTAACGACTGAATGTAGCCACGACTCTTATCCTTATTAATCAATGTTAAAGCTTTGTCGATTCTTAAGCCGACTAAATCTTCAGTGACTTTAATTTTGCTCATCTTATTATTATTCATGGCGGGGGTCTTCTACTTTCACGGCTTCTTGTTTTAATTTTGGTTTATTATCATCGATGAAGCCCATGATGATTAAGCCGAATAAGCCAATGACAAGACACATATCGGCGACATTAAAAATCGGAAAATCGTAATTGCCAAATCTAAAATGTAAGAAATCAACAACACCCGGACGGCCCGTAAAAAGTTTATAGAAGGCACGATCAATAAAGTTGCCGAAGGTTCCGGCGATGGCAAGTGCCCACGCAGCTTTATATAAAGATGATAACTCTTTGCGTTTAATAATACGGTAGGCAAGCATCGCCCCGCCGGCGAATAGGCTAATAAGCACTAAAAATATCGGATAATCGCGCAAGATTGACCACGCTGCCCCCGTATTACGGGTGTAGGAGAAATAAAAGAAATTATCAATGATTGTGAGCTCGAACCCTGGGCCTTGCGTGGCCTCAAGATGAAGAAACAAGGCTTTACTTGCTTGATCAACAATAATAAGCAGGACCACGAGCCAGTAAAAACTAAATAAAAGTTTTTTCCAATTGAGGTTGAAAATTATTTTATTCCTCATGGAAATCTCCAACTGCTTGATGACAGCGGTGGCAAATATGACCGGCTGGAGTTTGCTCTAATTCGCGGTAATTCCAGCATCTTACACATTTTTCTCCAGTTGCGGCGCTCACAACGACCTTACTAGTTTCATCACTAATTGTCGCTCTTGATACGACGAAGAGCCGGGCTAATTCATCGTTATCTAAACTCTTTAAGGCGAGCTTAAGGGTTTTATCAAGTGGGGCGAAGGTTACTTCCGCTTCTTGGCTACTACCAATCAGGCCTTCTCCTCGTTTAATTTCGAGTGCTCCTAAGACTTCATCACGAAGGTTATTGAATTTTGCATACATTTTAAGAATGCTTTCATCATATTCGTTACTCATTTCTGGGAACGATTCTAATTGTACATTCGCAAGATGTTTTTTAAGTGGAACATTTTCATATACTTCTTGCATCGTAAAACTAAGAATTGGTGTTAGTAGTTTCATTAGCGTCAAACTTGTCTTAGCAATCACACTTTGAACTTGGTTTCTTCGGACTGAAGTGACCGGTTCGCAGTACATGACGTCTTTCGTGATATCAAGATAAAAACTTGAGAGATCATTACTAATAAAGTTGAGCATCTGTGTCATGCCATTAGCAAAATCAAAACGGTTAAAGCTCTCAATCACACGATTTTTAACATCTTCAAGTTTGGCAAGGATGAATGTGTCAACAAGACTATATTCTTTAACTTTTAGGCTGGCTTCTAAATCAAAGGCTTCCGCTCCATTTTGGAGATTGCCTAACATAAATTTAAATGTATTGCGGACCTTGCGATAAATTTCCGAAATTTGTTTAATAATGCCTTCGCTAATACGGACATCATCTTGGTAATTAATCGTTGCACTCCAAAGGCGAAGGATATCCGCGCCATATTCATTGGCAATCTTTAAAGGATCGATTCCGTTGCCCTTAGACTTCGACATTTTCGCCCAACTATCATCCATCACGAAACCGTGACTGACGACATTTAAATAGGGACTAATGCCGTTAACAGCGACACTAATAATGAGACTAGAGTTAAACCAGCCCCGATATTGGTCGTTGCCTTCTAAATATAAATCGGCAGGATATTTTTCACCCTTATCCTTTAAGACGGCAAATGAACTCGAACCTGAATCAAACCACACATCCATGATGTCGGTTTCTTTTTGATAGTGGCCGTTTGGTGAGGCGATATTAGTGTAACCTGGAGGCAATAGACCTTTAACATCACTACTAAACCAGATATTACTTCCGTGTTCTTTCACGAGTTTAATCACATGATCAAAAACCTCAGTTTCAATAATTGGTGAGCCATCTTCATTGTAAATAATCGGAATTGGCACGCCCCACACTCTTTGGCGGGAAATACACCAGTCACCGCGGTCCTTAACCATATTCGAAATTCGCAGTTTACCCCATTCAGGCGTCCACTTGACCAGGTTGATTTGCTCTAAAACAGTTGCCCTAATTGGTTCAATTGAGGCAAACCATTGTGGCGTCGCCCGGAAAATTAGCGGTTTATTTGTCCGCCAATCATGAGGGTAGCTATGCATAAATTCACTATGTTTAAGTAAACGATTATTAGCTTTTAAATCTTCAAGAATAACAGCATTAGCTTTTTCGTAAAACATGCCCTGATACTTACCAGCTTCTTCGGTGAAAACCCCTTTAGCGTCAACTGGGCATAATACATCAAGATGATATTTTTGCCCAACAATAAAGTCATCAACACCGTGTCCCGGGGCAGTATGAACGGCGCCCGTCCCGGCTTCGCTAGTCACGTGTTCACCTAAAATTACAAGTGAAGTCCGATCAAATAAAGGATGGGAAGTCGTGATATATTCTAAGTCTTGGCCTTTATAAGTGGCAATCTTGGTGCTAACTTCAACGCCCGTTTCTTTTTTAAAGGCTTCGAGGAGGTCTTCAAGAATGATTAAACGGCCGGCACTTGTCTCATATAACCCATAGTTAAAACGTGGATGAAGCGAGATTGCCAGGTTAGCAGGTAATGTCCAAGGAGTGGTCGTCCAAATGACAAAATTGTCTTCGCTAGTGAGCACACCCTTGCCGTCAACAACCGGAAAGCGTACATAAATAGCGTGACTCTTAACGTCGGCATATTCAATCTCGGCCTCGGCAAGCGCACTTTCACTACTTGGGCTCCAGTGAACTGGTTTAAGACCACGATAAATAAGTCCTTTTAAGGCCATGGCTTTGAAAACTTCTAATTGGCTGCCTTCATAGTCGCTTGTAAGCGTCATATATGGATTATCATAATCACCAACAATCCCTAAACGACGAATTTGCTCTTTTTGCGTCGCAACTTGGAGACGGGCATAATCCTCACATAATTTACGGAAATCAGGAACGCTCATTTCTTTACGGTTGATTCCACTTTTCGTGATTTGATTTTCAATTGGTAGTCCGTGGGTATCCCAGCCAAAACGGAATGGCGTATCAAAACCTTGCATATTCTTAAAGCGCACAACAAAGTCCTTTAAAATACGGTTCAGCATGTGTCCACAGTGGATGTTGCCGTTGGCGTATGGAGGTCCATCGTGCAAGACATAAGATTGCTTGTTTTTATTTTTGGCACGCATCAATGCGTATAAGTCTTCTTCTTGCCAGTTCTTGACAAAAAGTGGCTCTTTTATTCCAAGATTTCCACGCATTTCAAATTTTGTTTTAGGCATTAGTAGTGTGTCTTTTAATTTCATAATTTCCTCCAAAATAAAAGCGTCCCATGGATAAGGACGCATGACCGTGGTACCACCTTAATTCTAGTTAGAAAACTAGCACTCAATCTCGATAACGGCGAGGGCCGTGACTAACTACATATCGTTAGTCCACTCCGAAGTGATAAAGTTTAGTTGATTGTTTAGGCTTCCACTGTCCCTAACTCGCTATATCTTCAAGGTTAAACTTTGTGTCTTCATCCTAGATTTATGCTTAATTATAAAATAATTACTGTTAAAGCGCAAACATTACTAATCTTCTTCTAAAACTCCTTTAAGAAAGTCGGGAAGAATATCAAGATCATCATCTTTATCTAAACTCGATTTAGCCTCTTCCGCCGATTCATCAGGGATAAGTGGTCTCGATAACATTGGCGTTGGCACTTTCGTAAAGTCAAATTTTTCTTCAAAGTCACTGGCAATCACACTCACAAGAATTGAATCCTCGAGTAAATCATTAAGAGCGACACCAAATTTAATATCAATATTATTGGAACCACTAGTTTCAATAATCCAATCAACTGTATGTTGAGCTTCATATAAACTAACATTAGTTCCGCATGTTACGGCGACAATTGCTTTTTTAGCACCATGAAGCGAGGCTTCCAGTAATGGTGAATTAACGGCATTTTGGGCGGCTTGACGAGCTTTATCTTTACCCGTTCCCATCCCAAAACCAATCAGCGAGATTCCTGAATCTTTAAGGGTGTTTTTAACATCTGCAAAGTCAAGATTAATGACTGCTGGCATTAAGATAAGATCAACGACAGTTTTAACTGATTGGGCTAAAACTTTATCAGATTCACTAAAGGCATCACTAATTGGGCGATTGCCACTTACCATTAATAATTTATCATTGCTAACAACGATAATACTATCAACGACATCTTTAAGATTGCCAAGGCCTTCGACCGAATTAGAAATACGTTTTTTACCTTCAAAAGTAAATGGTCTTGTGACGATTGCAATCGTTAAAGCCCCGCTACTTCTTGCGATTTCGGCAATGACAGGAGCGGCCCCAGTCCCGGTCCCTCCACCCATTCCCGCGGCAATAAAAACGAGATCGGCTTTTTCGACAATTTTTTCAATTGCTTCACGACTTGCTTCGGCAGCTTCTTGGCCCTTGGAAGGTTCGCCACCTGCGCCAAGGCCATTTGTAATTGATTCGCCTAAAATTAAGCGATTCTTTGCTCTACTTGTGGCTAATGCTTGTTTATCCGTATTAACAACCCAAAAGGTGACGTTATCGATTTTATCATCGATCATCCGATTAACAGCGTTATTACCGGCCCCACCGACACCAATGACGACAATCCGGGCTACGGGTTCAAATTCATCTAAATTGTTCATATTTTGTCCTCTATTTCCTTGAGAGTGGACCAACAGGTGTCTGTTCGTCGCCGATTTCCATCGCATATCTCGTATAAGCCTTGATCAAACCAAGACAAGTCGCGTATTCCGGGTTGCGGGCGCCAATAATATTTGCCTGGGCAAAAATGTAATTATAACCATGCCCTTCGCGCGCAAGGAAGGTTTGATAACCATGTAATTTCGTACCGCCTCCGGTAATAATCATTTGATAATCTTTGAGGGCGTTGATTTGTTGAACCTTCGCCATGATTGCTAGCGTATCATCAAGATTTCTTTGATGAATGAGTAAAAATTCATTGATTACTTCATTTAGTTGGTTGGTCGAAATTTTAGTGCCAACCTCATCATCCCTTTTTGCGATTGCAAACTTGGTTTTAATCGGGCTCGTATCGAAACCGTAAATTCGTTTGAGTTCCTCGGCTTTTTCGAGGGATATATTGAGTTTTTGACTAATATGCGCCGTTAAGTGATAACTACCCAATTTGAAACTCTTGGAGAAGAATAAACGATTTTGGGCGATCAAGCTGACACTTGTTCTTTCCGCGCCAAAGTCGATGAGCACATAATTTGTCGCGACATCTTTTTGGCGATTATATAATTCACCAAGTGCGTATGTTTCGGCAAAGGTCTTTAAGACTTTAATACCGGCATTTTCGACGACATTGATATAGGAGTTATAAATCCAAAGTGGCAAGAGATGTAAATAGGCATCGAGTGAAAGTAAGGTACTAGGTTCGCCAATTGGTGCGCTGTAAAAGCTTTTACCAGATTCAAGTGAGAAGTTAATTGGCACAATGCTGACAATTTGTTTTTGCGCATCAATCTTAGATTTCCGTAATAAAGTTGTGACGTTTGTGACATCAACTTTATCAACTTTCGCAGCCAGGACACTTGTTTGTTGGCGCCCGACAAAGATTTCTAAATCGATTGCCGGTAAGGCAAGTACAACATCTTCGACAATGATATTCAGTGTTTCTGCAACATTTTTCAGTAAGGCTTTGATGGCATTGGCGACGACAATGGGTTCAACAATCTCGCCGTTTTCAACTGATTTTTCATAATGAAAAGTGTTGGCATATAAAACGACGGGTTTATGCTCGATTTGATAGCCAATCACGAGTTTAACTCCGTTATGACCGATTTCTAGTGTGTTTATTGTTTTATCCATAATTTATCTGTTTAACTACTTGTAATTATACTTTATATAATTAGTTTTGACAAGAAAACCCGCATAGTTTGAAGAATAGCACTAGATTACTGCTAAAATGCTAAATCATACTATATAACTACTATTTTAATACTATAAATATAACAAAAAGGGCCGCTGGAGGAGAGAGTCCATTTGGCCCTTAGTTTTAACTGAATAAGAATCCAGTTATGAACGAGTTAAAGACTGAGTAGTTCTTCGTCAAGCAAAGTGTCACTCGAGTCGCTATTTACTGCGGCTTCTTGGCTGTTTTCTTCATTAGCTTGTTGGGCATGAAGGTTTTTAATCTCGATTGAAATTTGGCGGGCAGGAACGATGGCTACGAGGCCGCCGGCAATGATAAAAGCGGTGAAAACACCTAATTTTCTGAAACGGTAATACCAGGCTTTGTGTCCGGTCTTAACTAATTTATCTCTCATCATACTAACTACCTCGCTTTCGTTCGATGATTCTTAATTTCGCGCTCGTAGCGCGTGGGTTACGAATATTTTCTTCTTCGCTAGCAATAATAATCTTGCGATTAACTAATTGGAAGCTTGGTCCTAATTCTTCACTTGGATGACGAAGGGGACCACGGCGACCACTGTTATCAGTGGTAATATTTTTGAAGATGATTTTAACAATTCGGTCTTCTAAACTATGGAAGCTGATGACGGCAATTCGGCCGTTGACTGATAATAGATCCAAGGCTTGAACCAAACACTTTTCTAAGACTTCGAGTTCATTGTTAACAACAATTCTTAAGGCTTGGAAGATTGTTTTGGCGGGATGACCTTTTTTAGCTAGTTCTTTGGCCGGAAGACTTTTTTTAATGATATCAACTAATTCGAAGGTCGTTCTAATCGGTTTGACTTCACGAGCCTTAACGATGTTATAAGCAATACGTCCAGCAAATTTATTTTCGGCATACTCACGGAAAATTCGACTTAATTCCTGAATTGAATATGTATTTATGACGATTTCAGCAGTTAGATGATTATGGTCTTGGTCCATTCTCATATCAAGAACCGCATCATAGCGATAAGAGAATCCACGACCAGCTTGATCAAACTGTGGACTAGAAACACCTAAATCTAGGAGCATCGCATCAACTTTATCGACTTTTAGGTATTCTAAGTTATCTTTAAGGTTGACGAAATTAGCGTGAATTAGCGTAAAGTTAGTACCAATTTGTTCTAAAGTCGCTTTTGAACTTTCAATCGCGGCAATATCTTGATCAAAAGCGTAGAGATGGCCATTAGGAATTCTTTTTAAAATTTCACTACTATGTCCTGCCCGTCCGAGCGTCAGATCAACAACAATAGAGTTTTTCTTAAGATTAAGTCCCTCTAATACTTCGCCTAGGAGGACTGGCTCATGCTCACTCACGGACAGTTCCGAGCTTATCAGCAATCCCACTTAAGTTTTGGCTGGTGTTAGCCCGATATTTTTCGAAAGCTTGTTGATTCCAAATTTCGAAGTGATCACCGACACCGACGACACTGACATCGCTACTTATTTTATATTGGTCTAGGACTGATTTAGGAATATTTAAGCGGTTGTGACTATCAATTTCGATTTCAACCATGCTTGCATATATCGTTCGCATATAAGCACGATCATTACTGTTCGTGAATTGGAGTTTTTGTGTTGAAACAATTAGAGTTTGAAAATGTTCTTCAGGATAAATACTAAGGCAACCTTCAAAACCCTCGATGATGTAAACCTTGGCACTTTCACCAATTGACTTGCGAAACTTGCTAGGTATGACCATGCGACCTTTGTTGTCTAGGTTATGATTAAAGGTTCCAAAAAACATACTATCTCCCACTTCCTCCCACTTTTGATAACTTCATTATAGTTAATAGTCAATTACTTTGTAAAGAGAAAAGGGAAAATATTTGTAATTAGTTTTAGACAACAAAAAAAGACCCTATTATATGGGCCTTTAGGTAAAATAAATTTTAGTCAATGAAATCTTCGAGATCAAGTTCAGCGAAGGGATTATTCATGCCCTCACGTTCTTGGTAGTATTCTTCTTCAGTTTGGACAACAAAGTTATCGCCGCTGACTGGACGTTTGGCGCCTGGTTTAATTACGCGAAGCGGAATATGAGCGAGGATTAGGCCAAATAGATATGGATCAAGGTCAATGAAGGTGCCTTTTTCATAATAGACATCTTCATCTTCATCTTCGGCATTGTTTGAAAAATAAAAGACATCTTCGATTTCTAAATCTTGCTCGAATATTTCTAGCGAATAAGCGCATTCTAAAGAAAGAATGCAACTTAGCGATACTTCAATTTTAAATAGTGTATCAACAAGGGTTGTCACTGCTTTCACCCGTAAATCACGAATGTTTTTAAGTGAATAACTTGCACTATAATCCGCGGTGCTAAAATCGACACTCTCTTCCAGTACGAGTGGTTGTCTGATTGCTAAACTGGTATTAATTCTCATAATTACGCTCTTAACCTGACACTAAACTTCTTATCAAGAATTGTTTTGATTTTATCTTCAACTAGCTTGATATCGTTATCGGTCAATGTTTTACTTTCATCTTGGTAAGTTATTTTTAGGGCAATTGATTGCGAGTTTTCCTCAACATGTTGACCAGTATATACATCAAATATTTGGACGTCTTTAATAATTTTTCGGTCAACCTTTTTGATCTCATCGATAATCGTTTTGGCGCTAATATCACTGGCGACTACAAGTGCTAAATCGCGGCTCACACTTGGATAAAGGGAAACTGGTGTCATTTTCGTTTGACTAACTTGCAGTTCAAACACAGCCGAGAGATTAAGTTCGAGACCAATCACGGACGTTTTGTTAAAATTACGTTCGCTTAAGGCTTTAGGATGTAGTTCGCCGAAGACGCCGACTAAAGTTTTACCTATCATAATACTAGCACTACGGCCAGGATGGAAGCCGAATTGTGTACTTGTAAGTGGCTCAATTTGGTAACGCCCTAGTTTGATTTCTAAAAGTGAGAACAAAGATTCAACAAGGCCTTTGGCATCATAGAAGTCATATGGCCGCTTACTAAGCAATCCTCTTTGAAGATATTCGCCAACTAAAATTACTCCTAGATGCTTATTTCGGTCGGTTTCACTATAAACATCACTTGTTTCAAAAAGTGCAAAGTTAGTTTGTTGACGTGCATAGTTATATTGGGCAACGCTTAAGAGTGAAGGCAAAAGATTTAATCTTAAGAATTTATGATCAGGACTCATTGGATGGGCAAGGGCGATTGCTTGACCCTTATTCACAAACTTAAAACTTTCAACTTCTTGTTCACTAACAAGTGTATAGGTTAAAGTTTCGTATAAACCACGACTTTGCATGAGTTTTCTCACGAGATTAGTCTTACTTTGGCTTTCGGAATAACCACCAGCCACACTGGTCAACATTGGTAAAACGCTATTTACGTTATAAAAGCCGAGGAGACGGATCAACTCTTCGGCCAAATCGGCTTTCGAAGTTATATCTATCCGATAAGGAGGAATAACGGCATAAAGTAAATCATCGCGTTCCGTCACCCGAATCGACAGTCTTTCAAAAGTTTCAACAATCATTTCGCGGCTAAATTCAGTCCCTAAGAGATTATTAAGATATGAATATGTTAAGGCGACGATCGTTGGATTATGGTCAACGTGGTCATCATTAACAATATTAGCTTGTTCCTTTACTCCGCAAATGTTACTAATTAGCATCGCGGTGAAGTTGAGCGTGGCTTCGGTTTGATGAGGATTGATTCCTTTGGCAAACCTTTGTGAGGCTTCACTCATGAGGTTTAATCTAATCGAGGTGACTCTGATAGAAGCGCGATCAAAATATGCAGCTTCAATTGCGATATTTTTCGTAGTTTCGCTAACTGCAGTCGTGCTTCCACCTAAAACACCAGCAATCCCAACAGGTTTTCCGCCCGCTAAAACAACAAGGTCCCCGGGGATTAAATCGTATTCATGGTTATCAAGACCAATAAATTTGGTTTGTAAATCATCACGGACAGTGAAGTCGCGCGAGGTAAGTTTATCTAAATCATACATGTGTAATGGTTGTCCGGTTAAAAGCATGACATAATTTCCAATGTCAACAATGTTATTAATTGAACGTTGACCGAGAGCGACAAGGCTATTTACAAGCCATTTAGGCGAGGGCCCAACTTTGATACCATACATTTCTTTAATTGCGAATTGTTGACAATTTGTGCTTTCTGTTTTCACGCTGACACTTGCCTCTTTTGTCACTTTAGCATCAAATTCGGAAATATGAACCTTACGGTTAAACAGTGCACCAAGTTCGCGGGCTAAGTTATGAATCGCGAGCACATCGCTACGATTCGCAAGCGGACGGACATCAAAAATTGTGTCGTCTAAATCAAGAAATTCAAGGACTTTCTCATTACCAACTTCGGCATCTTCTTCTAAAATTGCAATACCTTTAACATCATCTTCACTTAAATATTTTTGATCAACGCCTAATTCTAGTAAGGAGCAACACATCCCGTTACTTTCATGACCGTGGATGACCGTTGGTTTAATCGTGATATCTTTTAAAACAGCACCTTCAAGCGCAACAATAACCTTGGCCCCTAATTTAACATTGGGCGCACCACAAATAATGTTTGTGACACCGTATTTTGCGCCGCGATCAACTTCTAAAAGATGAAGATGGCTACTTCCTTCAACATCGTGAATTTTAAGAATTTGACCGATTACAAGATTAGTGCCGACCGCTAATGGATAAAAGTCTTCAACTTCAATTCCCGCGAAAGTTAGCGTATGAGCAATTGTCTCATCGCTAATTTCTGATAAATTGACAAATTGGCTTAATATTTTCCGTGAAACTAACATATTTCTAACCTACTTCCGTGAAAATTGCTTTAAAAAGCGAATATCATTTTGATAAATACGTCTGATGTCATCTATTTTATAACGCAGCATTGCCACGCGTTCAATCCCAATCCCAAACGCGAAGCCACTAAAGACTTCTGGGTCAAAACCATTTAATTTTAAGACTTGAGGATTAACCATTCCGCCGCCTAAAATCTCAATCCATCCCGTTCCTTTACAGGTTGAGCAGCCCTTACCATTACATTCATGGCAGCTAACATCAACTTCAACACTTGGTTCAGTGAATGGAAAATATGAACTGCGGAATCTTGTTTCTCGTTGTTCACCAAACATTTTTTTAATAAAAACATCCAAGGTTGCGTGGAGGTGACCAAGATTAATATTAGTACCAACCAAAAGTCCTTCAACTTGACCAAATTGGTGCGAATGCGTCATATCGTCGTCATCTCTTCTATATACTTTGCCAGGACAAACAATCCGAATTGTATCAGTCTTGCCTTGCATACTTTGCATCACTCGGGCTTGAACAGGCGAGGTGTGTGTTCTCATTAAACGGTTAGCGTCAATATAGAAACTATCTTGCATATCCCGAGCAGGGTGGTTTTTAGGAATATTTAAAAGTGTAAAGTTAAAATCATCAGTTTCGAGTTCAGGACCTTCACTGACGAGGTAACCCATTTCAATAAAGACTTGCTCGATTTCATCTTTAATGACCCAAAAAGGATTCTTGTAACCCCAATCTTCATTGGTGCCTGGGAGCGTGATATCAATCTTTTCACGTGCAAGTTTTTCGTTTAAAGCTTGTTCCTCTAACCGCGTTTGCCGTAATGAAAAACTTTCAACAAGTTGATCGCGCAGATTGTTAACTGCCTCGCCATAGGCTTTTTTGTCTTCATTAGCGATGTTTTTAATTTCACCTAATAAAAGACTAACCTTGCCTTTTTTTGCCAGATAATTGTTTTTAACTGTGCTGAGCATTTCTAAAGTTTGACTTGCATCAATTGCTTCAAGAACCTCTAAACGCAGTGTTTCAAAATTGAATATCGCCATATTTACCTCCTAAAAATAAAAAAGCCATCCATAAGGAACGACTCTTGCCGTGGTACCATCCTAATTCGTTAGACGCACTTAATTTTGGTTTTAACGTAACCACCGGGTCATCAACCTGCTCCGAGGTGAATTCATTATCGCTAATTCGAATGGTTCCACTGCCCATTCGTCCCTATTAATTAGTGAAGATAATTACTACGCCTCTTCATTGCAACCTTATTATATCATAAGGAA
>Ga0265295_1002037_pt1 | contig 33437 bp, 32 predicted proteins | sample Munlansysbiofilm_FD_192503 | JGI IMG/M metagenome (GOLD analysis project Ga0265295, IMG submission 192503) | Leachate microbial communities from a municipal landfill in Southern Ontario, Canada - Methane capture system biofilm | ecosystem: Engineered > Solid waste > Landfill > Unclassified ... | reverse complement strand
ATTTTGTTGTTCAATTATCCCAAGTAATCGAGTTACAAGTTCCACTACTGCTTCTGGACCAGCTTCATAAACTGCAAGTATTTCTTTCCGCTCTATTTTAATCCCCTCAGATCATCAGAATCTTTTGTCTGTATGTTAGAATGAAGTCATAATATATTGATTTTTGGTAACTATTCAGCCTGATAAAAACGCTATCTATAACAATCTTGACAAAAAGTTGAAATGTAAATTTCATTATGAAGATTTATTTTGATTGTTACTATTGATTGCTTTTTTGATTGTTAGATTGTTAGTGGGCAGATATCTCAATTTCGATGAAATCAGTACCAATAGGCAGATTGTGCTAGGCTGAATAGTTACGATTTTTGTTTTTTTGAGACTTATGGCTGAATAGTTACAGATTTTTATCAGGAACAAGTTTTGGGCTTTTAGGTCTTCCTCTTTTTCCCGTTCTTGGAAACTCCACCCATTTACCGTGTTTTTGTAAAAGTGCTTCTGAATAAAATCTTAATCCATCTGAAACAAAAAGTGGTTTCAATCCTGAAAGACATTTATCGGTAAGTTCAACCAATCTATTAGCTACATATTGTTTTCCTGGTCCAATCGTGAAATCGATTATCAGTCTGAATTGAGGTGCAAAACTTATCCACAACCATGATCCATCATCATCGACAAAATTAGCTGTTGATGGAACTACTTTTTTTTATTATCGTCCAGAGTTCATCCATCTCTACCTTTGCAATGTTCAGATCTTTCATCTTTTCCTGATGTATATTGTCACATTGCTTTGATGCACGGGATATCCAGTTACTTACGGTGATTGGTTGGACTTCCAGTACATCAGCAATTGCTTCAATACTCATTCCTTTTATGGACATTTTCAAAGCTAACAGTATGGTTGATTCTTCTTTTCGCATGTCATAAAAAAAGGTGTTTGTACGATTACAAAATACTCTGCCGCATTCGCGGCAGAGGTATTTCCTAATACGTTTACCTTTGATCTGATAAGTTCCATTGGCTATGACATTGGCCTTTTCCAGCAAGATCGAAATATTGACAGTCTTCGTTAGGACAAGCAACATCAGTGAATTTTGGTGTAGGTCCTCGTTTTCCCATGATGAAAATATCTCTAAGTCATATTATATAACATCAACTGAATGATATTGGACTACCAGAATTTGACATTTGTTATTAAATAAAAATTTCATGTTAATTAATGCTATTAATATGTCATAATATATGATATATTCGAATTTATGTTGCCAATTAAGCCCATATTGATGGAAAATAAGCAAAATACCACCAATATGTTCATCGATTTTATAAACTGTCAAATTAGGGTTGTAACATATATATATTGGGGCACAAGTTCAATTGTGATTGGATGAATAGGGACTTTACTTTAATAAAATATGAGAGTTTGCTTAAAGCCATAATAAAAACAAATTATACTACGACTACAGTAAATGATTATATTGCTTTTGAACCTCAAAATTGTATCATAATGCGTCATGATGTAGATCGTGCAATAAACCGAAGTTTTGCAATGGCCAAGCTCGAATATGATTATGGAATTAAATCAACTTATTACTTTAGATATAGAAATGATACTTTTAAGCCTGATATTATTAGAAAAATACTTGATATGGGGCATGAGGTTGGATATCATTATGAAGTAATTGATAAAGCAAAACATGATTTTGAAAAAGCAATTGAAATTTTTAAAAAGGAACTTGATGAATTTAGGTTGATAACTAATATCAATACTATTTGTATGCATGGAAATCCCCTTAGCCCTTTTTCGAATTTAGAAATATGGGATAAATATAGTTTTGAGAATTTTGGAATTTTGGGTGAACCTTATATTTCTATTGATTATAATAAAGTAATTTATTTTACTGATACTGGTAGAACTTGGTCTGATCCAAAGATACTTAATAAGTATTTTATTGACAACAAAGATTTCATTGACAGGTCGGGAATCAATGGAAAGTATAAGCCCAGAAGCATTTTTAAAACAGATGATATTATTCAACTAATTGAAAGTGAGATGTTTCCTCAAATATGCTTGCTCACACATCCTAATAGATGGTGTGATGAATATTTATCTTGGACAAAAGAGTTAGTTTTTCAACGTATAAAAAATATCGGGAAAGCGGGGTTAATTTTGTACCGATCTTTGAACAATGATAAAAATGTGCTTCCTCAAATCGAGAGTTAAAATCAAAGAGCGTTCATATGGGGTGTTATAATTGAATATACTCGTGGATTTAGGACATCCAAAAGATGTGAATATTTTTAAAAATGTATTATATTCACTTCAAAAAAAAGGACATATTATTAAAATAATAGTAAGGGATCGAGAAAACACAAAATATGTATTGCATTCTTTAGGCTTTGAATGTGAGATCTGTAAATTTTATACTAATATTTGCCAAAAGGCTTTTGGTCTCCTGCTCAATAATCTGTGGCTTTATAATGTTTCCAAATCCTTTAAGCCAGACATTTTTATAAGCCCAGGTTCTCCATATTCAGCCCATGTAAGCTCTATTCTTAAAAAACCTCATTTAGCATTTTCTGATACAGAGATTGCAGGAATTGTGACAAAACTTACTCTGCCTTTCACATCTAAAGTTTATACTTCTACTTCTTTTTATCTAGATCTTGGTTCGAAGCAAGAAAGGTTTGATGGTTATTATGAGCTTGCATACCTACATCCCAAATATTTTACCCCTAATAAAGAAGTTCTTAATAAATATGATTTAAATGATGATTATATTATCTTAAGATTATCTGCTTTTGACTCAAGTCATGATATGAATGCAGTAGGTTTTAACTTTAAAACAGAAAAAGAACTGATACAATATGTAAAACAACTGGAACATTACGCAACAGTAATTATACTTTCTGAAATTCATAAATGGAAAACAATAAAAGATCATAGCCTGGTTATTGATTCTCAAGACCTCCACGACATAATAAACTATTCAATCCTGTATATTGGTGAAGGTGCCACAATGGCCTCTGAGGCTGCTATATTGGGTGTCCCGTCTATTTATATGTCAAATACCCAAAGAGGTTATTTAAATGAATTAGAGCAAAAATATGAGCTTGTTTACACTATTTCAAATAGAAACGATGCACTGAAAAAGGCTGTAGAAATATTGGAGAATGATGCGATTTTGGATGAATGGAAGTTAAAAAGAAACAGAATGCTAAGTGAAAAAACAGATGTTGTAAAATTTATGGTAGATTCAATCGAAAAATTTGGTTAAAAATTATAAATATTAAATAATATTCAATGTGTAAATTTATAGAGAATGAACAACTAGCTACGAACAAATTTTTCCCAAATAATCTAAAAAAGTACATACTTATCGGTTAAAAATATGTGTGTTTCAAAGCTTCATCAGGTTATTATTTTTATTAATTTTTTTGTACCTTTAACAGTTACAATTTTTATATGCCCATATTTTATAAAAAAATTTATTGAAAGAGGTTTTGTTGTAAAAGATTATCACAAAAAAAATCTTACTATGGTGCCTACATATGGAGGGCTTTTGATTTTGTTTGCATCTTTTTTTTCAATTTCCTTAAATCCGATGTTCTTTAAACTTTCAATACAAAATTATGTTTGCATGTTAGTTATTATTTCTTTTGGATTATTTGGGCTCATAGACGATATGATCAATATAGGACAATTAGCCAAATTATGTATTATGTATTACTGTTCCTACCCATTAATTCAGTGCGTAACTCATACTGCGATTATCATTCCAAGCATTGGAAACATCGAGTTTGGAATATTCTATCTGCAGTTTATCGTCCCAACTTTTGTTCTGGTTGTATCTAATCTGATAAATATGCACGCTGGTTTCAATGGGCTTGATTCTGGTTTATCGATAATAATTTTAATTTCGTTGATCCTAAAATCAATACTTGTAAATGATGTTGAAAACATAATCGTGATTATTAGCTTAGCGGGAGCTCTAGTTGGGTATTTTGTATATGAAAGATATCCTTCTAGTATTTTTTTGGGCAATATCGGTTCACTTTCTATTGGAGCCGCAATAGGTGTAACGATAGTAATCCAGAGCTTTTTGATAAGTGGTCTTATAATGCTTTTACCACATACAGTTAATTTTTTGATGTATGTCTACTGGAAATGGAATAAATCACCGGATGTAGAGTTTGCTAAAGTTCGTTATGATGGAACATTAGAGGTTCCAAATCGCTTAACTCTAAAATGGTTTTTACCTTATTATTATAATATAACTGAAAAACAGGCAACTTATTCTATGTATTTTTTAACTGGAATTTGTTGCTTAGCAAGTTTTTTTGTATGATTGTAAATCTTAAAATCATTTACTTCAGTAAATTCCACTTAAACCAACCATTTATAACAATATTCCTTTCATGATTCTCATTTTTTATCCAACATGAGCATTCAAACCAAACGGTTTATTAATCTCAGCATTATTTTTATGCTCTCATCCTTTGTCCTTTATATTCCATAATATTTATTTTAAAACAAAATAGTAAAAATTAAGTACTAACCAAATATTCCTGAACAAAACGTAAAGGAAAAAGATGATGAGTATGTTGACAGATGTCCCCCTGTGGGCATTTCTGGTATCTGTGATTGCAGGTTACCTTTTGGGTGTGTTTTCAGGGCTTGTGCCCGGTATACATACCAATAATTTTGCACTTATACTGCTTGCATTTTCTCCATTTATTTCAGAGCATGGATTATCCCTGGTCTGCATTGCAGCCATGATATTGTCAAATGCAATATCACATACCTTCCACGATATTATTCCATCGATCTTTCTTGGAGCACCTGGTGAGGACACGGCACTGGCAGTGCTTCCCGGTCATACCTTATTGCTTGAGGGCCAGGGTGCACAGGCTATCCGCCTCTCAGCACTGGGAAGTGCGGGTTCAGTGGTGTTTTCCATGCTTACTGTGATCCCTCTTTCACTTATTTTTGTGAAAAGTTATACTCTCATCCAGGAAAATATGGCCTTCATACTGATTTTCGTAGTATTTGTAATGGTCATAACCGAAAAAGGGGAGTATTATCATGGTGAAGGAAGACAAAAAGTCTGGAGAAAGAGAGCTTATGCCCTTTTGCTTTTTGGCATGAGTGGTCTTTTAGGGGTATTTGCATTCAGAATGGATTATCTTGCCGTTCCTGTAATTGACTGGGGTCAGGGTTCAATATTACTTCCACTACTAAGCGGACTCTTCGGAGCATCCCAGCTTATGGTAAGCCTGTTCTCTGATCCAGTTATCCCGGCACAATATGACTCAAAGCCGGAACTGGAAACAGGAAAGATCTTCAGGGGTATGGTTACCGGCAGTATTTTTGGTTCCATTGTTGCGTGGTTGCCGGGAATATCTTCATCTATAGCAACAGTATTTGCACGTCTTTTTGTTAAGCAGGAAGAAAAGAGTTCCAATTTTGCTTATGGAAATAATGAGGCTTTTCTGAGTTCTTCAAAAGAGTTTATTGTGTCCATTTCTGGTGTCAATACAAGTAACGCAATTTTCGGTTTGATGGCACTCGCATTTGTTGGAAAGACAAGAAGTGGAGCCATGGTAGCTATAAATGAACTGATAGACGGTGTTTCTCTTGAATTCTCATTGGTGCTGCTTTTTTTGTGTGCAATACTATTGACATCATTACTATCATACTTTTCCACGATCTATCTTGGTGACAATATCCACCATGTGCTGGAAAAAATAGACTACCCGAAACTTTGCTACGGGATTATTTTCTTTCTTGCTTCCATGGTATTGCTCTCAACAGGGTTATTCGGATTGCTGGTGTTTGTAATAGCAATTCCCATAGGGATGCTTGCACCATTTCTGGAGGTAAAAAAGAGTCACGCAATGGGAGTGATACTTTTGCCTGTTATCCTGTATTTTATTTAAGATTCTTCAAGCAGTTCAGTATCATCATGCGAATAGGCTGGAGAACAGCAACACAGTAATCTGAGTTCTTCTTCTCCGGTATTTTTGATATTATGGGGAGTTCCGGGATGAATGCAGACAGATTCTCCTTCATTGACTAAAATAGATTCATCCCCAAGTGTCATCAGACCACAACCAGACAAAATGTGATATATCTCTTCTGTAACGGTGTGACGATGTAAAAGTGTTGTAATTCCTAGCGGTACTGTGGCCTCAGCAAGACTCTGGGCAGAGTTACCATGCACAAGAGGATGCATAAGTTCCCTGATGGATGAACCATCTTTTGTAACGTAAGCTTCTGTCGTCTTGCAGGAAGTCTTGAGCATCATAAATATCACAAATCTATTATATCACAAATCTATTCTTCCTTCTCAAAGCTTGCTATCATTCCAAGCATGTTGTTCTTGATCTGCGTGACATAATCCACCCACTTGCCACCGACATCAATTGGTGCAAGGCCATTGAAGTCAGCTTCCATAAGGTCCGGATCATATGGTATTTCTCCGAGTACAGGAATGCCGAGTTCTTCCAGTTTTGGTTTTATGTTTGCAGAAGTGCCTTTGTTGATGATTGCAGCAAGATGCTTTATCTCAATACCTTCGGAAAGCTGCTTTATCCTCTGGGCAGTTTCAATTGACCGCATTCCAGGTTCAACAACCACTATCATAAGATCTATTCCACGGGTGGTGCCTCTTCCGAGGTGCTCTATCCCTGCCTCCATATCCAGTATCACAGCACTGGTATCCTTTAGTACCACATGTCTCAGGAAAGCCTTCAGAAATGCAGAGGCAGGACACATGCAGCCACTTCCTCCTGTCTCAACTGTACCCATGACAAGCATTTTTACATTATCAGGACCAACAACACCGAACTTGTCTACAATATCATCGACCTTCGGGTTGAATTTGAACATTCCTCCCTTTTCTCCTGCTCTCTCTTCAATAAGATCCTGATAGTCGGTGAGTGGTTCCGGAGCTTTTTTTATCCCCAGGGAGGAAGCAAGATTCATATCAGCATCAGCATCGATTGCAAGTACGTCATATCCATCCCTTGCCAACATTCTTGCAAGAGTGCCGGATATTGTTGTCTTGCCTACCCCGCCTTTTCCAGTGACTGCAATTTTTACCATGCTCTGAATTGATGATTTATATGAATTATATGTTCCGGTTGCAATTCATTCTATAGTACTTACAAGTTCCAGCATTTCATCCAGTTCACTGTTTCCGTCAATTGAGAATAGCGTGCCATTTACTATTCCGGCATCAACATTGTACTCTCCATCTGGTACTACTCCCATGACAATGGTGCTTGTATCTTCATTTTCAAAGGCAGTGACAAAACCTAACATCCTCATTCCGGAATCTGTCGAATTAGCAGCTGCAGAGAATATCTTTACGATGACCTCCGTACCATCATCGAGTACAAGTTTTTTTGTACTTGTTTCTTCTACGCTGCTAACGTCATTGTTTGCTTCCATTTCATCTATCTTGCTCTCCATTATTTTGGAAACAAGTCCTGTAGGTAGTTTTGCTCCCGAAGGCAAAGAAAGACGATACGTGATTATCTGGGCGTTCAAACTCTCAGGTATATCTATGGAAAACGGCAGCTTATTTGATTCCTTAAAATCAAGCACTTGTTCATTGATATCTGCTTTAAGCCTGTCATTCTGGTATTTTACAGTCGTGGAATTGAGAACTATGTTTGTTGAATCGGTAACTTTTTGTTCTAATGAGTTTTCCTCAATGGATATTTGTGACCAGCCGTAGGCCAGCAGTGCATTCTCGTCGATGCTTGCAGGACTTGCCTGAGGGGTTTCAAGACATCCTGAGCTCAGACAAATTATGAGTATGAATGAAATCAGTAAATAATTATTCTTTATATTCAGGACCAAAAGTATCACCTGAATATATGATGCATTTATTAATATATTAAAGCACTTGGCATTAGCGATTGTTGGCTTCCCTTCTTTTTTTAGACATAAAAATCATATGCTTTATATTGTTGATGTTCATTATTCTTATTTATGCACGACATGGACTCACGTTTCAGACAAATACGAAAAGTGCTGATCTATGTGCTTTTCCTGAATCTGGCTGTTTCATTTGCAAAGATCGGGTATGGCTTTTATACAAATGTGCTCAGTATGCAGTCAGATGGTTTGCATTCCCTTTTTGACGGTGTTTCAAACATTGTGGGTCTTATAGGAATACATATAGCATCCAAACCTCCTGATAAAGCACATCCTTACGGACATCGTAAGTTCGAGACAATGGCTTCTATAATGATCGCTGTGATATTGGCCATTGTTGCCTTTGAAATAGTCCATTCGGCATTTACCCGTTTTGGAGACGGCAGTCATCCGGAGGTAACTGCAATAAGTTTTGCAGTGATGCTTGGAACAATGTTAGTCAATTATGCAGTGACCACCCATGAAAGCAAAAAAGGTAAAGAATTAAACAGTGAGATACTACTTGCTGATTCTGCTCATACTAAAAGTGACATATACGTTTCACTTTCTGTCATTATAGGCCTGATAGCTATCCAGCTCGGTTATCCTGTCATCGATCCTATAATTTCGATATTGATAGCCATGGTTATACTTCGTGCAGGTGCAGAAATTATATTCCATAGTATATCTATCCTGACCGATGAATCTCAGATAGATCCGGAAGCTATCTCTCAGGTAGTACATAATATAGAAGGTGTCATTGCTTGTCACGACATACGTACGCGTGGTCCTCCGGGAAGTGTCTACGTGGACCTTCATGTTGAAGTGGACCCTAATATGAGTACTTATAAATCTCATACTATCTCACATATTGTTCAGTACAGGATCAAGGAGAATTTTGACGGAATTGAAGATGTCCTTGTGCATATAGAGCCGGCTCGCACACGGTCGATATAAATATTATCAGGAACTCTATACGCTTATGCCAGGAAATACATTCGGACATTCTTTCAAGATAACTACATGGGGTGAATCTCATGGTAAAGCCCTTGGAGTTGTTGTTGACGGGGTACCGGCAGGGCTTGAATTATCAGAAAATGATATTCAGAAAGACCTTGACCGCCGCCGTCCGGGGCAGAGTGAAGTATCCACTCCCCGCTCAGAATCTGATTCTGTGGAAATATTGTCCGGCGTAATTGAAGGTGTTACAACGGGAATGCCCGTTTCCATGCTTGTATGGAACAAGAATGCTAAATCCAGTGCATACGATTACATAAAGAACATTCCTCGCCCGGGCCATGCCGACCTTTACTATTCTGAAAAACATGGAATTCATGACCACAGAGGTGGTGGAAGGTCATCCGGCAGGGAAACCATTGGCAGGGTTGCAGGAGGCGCTGTTGCCAAAAAAATCCTTTCTCAGGCAGGTATTGAAGTATTTGCCCATGTTATTGAGCTTGGTGGTGTAAAAGCAAAGCATCTTTCCTTTGATGAGATACGCTTGAACGTTGAGAAAAATGTTGTCCGCTGTGCTGACTCAGAGGCTGCTGAAAGGATGCTTGAGCAGGTGAATATTGCTCGTCTTGAAGGTGACAGTATTGGTGGTATTGTGGAAATTATAGCCACGGGTGTACCTACAGGTCTTGGTGAGCCAGTATTCGCTAAGCTGGATGCTGACATTGCCTGTGCAATGATGGGAATTGGTGCCGTGAAAGGTGTGGAAATTGGTGCTGGTTTTGAATGTTCCCGGATGAAGGGAAGCCAGATGAACGATCCTTTCATGCTTGAAAATGGCAAGGTAGTTCCAGTCACTAACAATGCAGGTGGTATGATAGGTGGTATATCCACAGGGATGCCAATAATCTGCAGAATAGCAGTAAAACCGACACCTTCTATCTCAAAGACCCAGAAAAGCGTTGATATGACTGCGATGAAAGAGATAGACCTTGAAGTCCATGGCAGGCATGACCCGACAATTCCTCCACGAATGGTGCCTGTGGCAGAGTCTATGATGGCACTTGTACTTGCTGATCATATGATAAGGAGCGGGCGCATTGGCCCTGATTCGTTGTTAGAATGAGTGTTTTTAATTCATAATTTTTGGCTTTGTAGATGTGTTATTGAAGGTGTGTATCGTACAAAATTATCAATCATAATCTTTGAAAACGGGTAATATCGCAGATCATAATCGATACTTCTTTAGATGGGTTTTTACAGCAGTGACGATGGAATGTGCTGCCTGCGGCGGGGTTCTTGCATTGTTTTTTTGATAATTTATTCACTGTATCATAAGATCATGAACAAATTATATAGAAACATCTCTTGTTTATGAAAATCAGTAACTTATGCTTATAATGTAAAATAAAAAAGAAAAAAGAAGAGAAAAGGAAAAAGCTAGAAGAAAAGCTAAACAATATCAGATGTTAAGCTTGCTCATTCTTTCTACTGCTTCATTGATCCTCTCAACGGGTCGTGTTAGTGCAAACCTGATGTAGCCTTCGCCGTAAGTTCCAAAGCCAACACCTGGTGTTGCCACAATTCCTGCGGTCTCAAGCAGCAGTTTTGCAAATCCTAATGAATCATATCCATCAGGAACAGGTGCCCAGACGTAGAATGTTGCTTTAGGTGGCTTGACGTCAAGTCCCAACTCACGAAGTCCTTTTAACAGTGCATCTCTTCTTTCCTCGTATATGTGATTCATATCTGAAACACATTGCTGGGAGCTGCTAAGCGCTGTAATACCTGCCATCTGGATTGCATCGAAGGCTCCGGAGTCCACATTGGACTTAACCTTGCCGATACCGGATATTATTTGTTTGTTACCAACTGCAAAGGCAATTCTCCATCCTGTCATATTATATGTCTTGGAAAGGGAGTAGACCTCAATTCCCACATCCATTGCACCGTCAACGCTTAAGAAACTTGGAGCTTTGTAATTGTCGTATGTCATTTCAGAGTAGGCGTTGTCATGTATGACCACAATCTCATTTTCACGGGCAAACTGTACAACCTCTTCAAAGAACTTTTTATCAGCAACGGCTGATGTTGGGTTATTCGGATAATTCAGGAACATTAATTTTGCTTTTTCAAGTCTGTCCTTTGGAATTGCATCCAGATCTGGCAGGAAGTCATTTTCCTTAAGAAGCGGCATAATATGGGCTTCTCCACCTGCGAATTCTGTTCCAATTTTGTATACGGGATATGCAGGGTCCGGACAAAGTGCTATATCGCCTGGGTTAATAAAGGCAAGTGGTATATGCGCAATACCTTCTTTTGATCCTATAAAAGTAAGGGCTTCAGTTGCAGGATCCAATTCGAGTCCCCTGCTTTCTTTGCACCAGTCAGCAGCAGCTTTCCTAAAAGCAGGCATTCCTGCGTATGAAGGGTAACTGTGAGTTTCAGGTTTACGTACAGCTTCGCACATTGAATCTACAATATGCTCAGGTGTTGGTTGATCCGGGTCACCGACTCCCAGGTCTATAACATCTACTCCTTTTGCTTTCATGGCTGCCTTAGACTCGTCTATTGTTGCAAACAAATACGGGGGCAATGAGTTTATCCTGTCAGAATACATTTATTCACCTATTTTAAAAGCATTTTTGTGCCATATGGCATCTATGCAACTCATTTAAGTATTCCTATCTATTTAATAACATAGTATAAACAAATTATTTTAGGAAGTTTAAAGAGTTATATCCAAACACAATCTATTAATATAAATAATATGAAATATACTACTATATTTATAATTAATATGTGGTGTGGATCATTAGTTTCGATGAAAAACTGGACATTCTGAAAAAGAGAGAAAAGGAGCTTGAATGCATCTATAGCATATCAGATCTGTTCGATCTGTATGTTCCTCTTGAGTCTCTTCTAAAAGGTATAATACAAAGGCTGTCATCAGCTTTTATTTATCCTGAACTTGTTGAGTCATGTATAGCTTTGGATGGAGAAATATACCAAACTGACATGTTTGAAAAGAACAGGCAATCCTTGTCCAGCAGCATTATAGTTCATGGCAAGAAACGAGGTTTTCTTACTGTATCTTACCGTGATGTATGTCCTTTACGTGATATTGGTCCATTCCTGGAAGATGAGCAACGGTTGTTGGATGTAATTACATCACGTCTCTGTAAAGTTATAGAAAGAAAACATGTAGAAGAAGCTCTTCTTAATTCTGAGAAAAGATACAGGATGATATTTGATGTTTCTCCTCTTGGAATATTTATGGACCAAAAAGGAATCATAAGCCATTGCAACAGGAGTTTTCTCAAGATCTTTGGAGTTTCAAAAAATGATGTTGTGGGTGCAGAGATCTTTGATTTTGTAAATGATGACCGTTTAAATCAGCTTTTTGCCGGATATTTAGAGTATTCCAGTCCATTTTATGAAAATGAATACTCTGCACGAATACCGGGCAGGGAAGTACATCTGAGATCTTACTATGTTCCATTGAGGTCAAAGGACAATACTATAGATGGTGGCATTGGTCTTATTGCTGATATAACCTCAAACAAGAATTCAGAAGAAGAATTACAAAACCAGAAAGAACTTCTAACAAGTACTTTCAATGCCTTGCAGGATCTTATTGTTGTTGTGGACAGAGAAATGAAGGTAGTTACCAGCAACTGGAAGAGCGACATAATCTCTCCTCCACGAAGTGAAGAAATGCATCCGCAGATATGTGACTGTTTTACTCATAATCTGATGCCTTATGACCCATGCCCTGTAAAGGATGTTTTCTCAACAGGTAGCATGAAAGAATTTGAGCATATTGATCCTGTTGACAATAAAGTGAGGGATTTTCGTATATTCCCTGTCTATGATACAAAAGGTGATGTAATAATGGCTGTAAGCCATGTACGTGATATCACTGAACGCAAGGAAACAGAAGATGCCTTAAAGCGATCAACAGATGAATTAGAACGAGCATATGAGGAGTTAAAATCTCTTGACAAGCTTAAGGATGAATTTCTTTCTAACCTGCGACATGAACTTAACACACCGCTTACTTCCATAAAAGGATTCAGCGAGCTTTTGTATGATGGTACTCTTGGTTCACTGAACGATGGGCAAATGGATGCAATAGAACGTGTTGTGACAAAATCAAACAAGCTGCAGAATTTGATTGATTCCCTTTTTTTTGTAAGCACAAACCAGAACGGAAATATGATATACAATTTCGAACAGATCGAGCTTTCTTCTCTTCTTACTAACATTGTGAACCTTTTCTTTGATACGATCAAAAAGAAAAACATGTATATTCACACTGATGTTGATTTTGAAACATGTTTAATTGATGCTGATAGAACGTATCTTCCTCAGGTATTCGCCAATTTGATGGATAACGCGATAAAATTCACATCCGACAATGGGACGATCCATCTCTTGGCATTTAAAGAGGACAAGGAAATCCATGTGATAATAGAAGATAGCGGCATTGGTATTTCTGAAAAGGATCTTCAAAATCTGTTCCAGAAATTCTATCAGATAGATAGTTCATCAACCAGGAATTATGGTGGTAATGGTCTTGGGCTTTACATAAGTAAATTGATAGTAGAAAACCACGGTGGTAAAATATGGATAGAAAGTGAAAAAGGAAAAGGAACAAAAGTCCATATACTCATTCCTTTAAGGCAAAATCAATTTTCAGCTTTTTCCAGTTCAACTTCTATATCTAGCGAAAGACCTTTGCTAAAGTAGTTATCATTTATTAGAACACTACGTGTTTTCATGTAGTCGGATTTGCCTACAGTATACATTAGATTCTGACCTGAGAAAAGTCAACATAAGATAAAAATGAAAAAATGTGGTAACAAGTTTTTTCGGATCGTTACCATTCTAAAACCAAAAAATCGAATATTTTTACATTGAAGTTTCGCTGATGATATTCTCAAGATTAAGAAGGATGAGTAATCTATCTTCCAATTTACCAACACCTTTCAAGTATTCTGCATTTATACTCTGTGTGATTATTTCAGGTGTCTGGTCAATGTTCGATCCCTGCAGACGTATGACTTCACTGACAGAATCTACAACCAGTCCAATGACAGTACCTTCTATGTCCACAACAACAACACGTGACTCATCAGTTATATTTTTTTGAGACATTCCAAAGCGTTTGTCAAGATCCATGACAACAATTATCTTTCCTCTAAGATTTATCACTCCTTTTACATAATCAGGAGACCTTGGAATTCTTGTAATTTCAGGCATTCGGATTATTTCCTGTACCTGCATTATGTTCACAGCAAATTCTTCCACACCCAGACTAAAAACTACAAGTTGATGGAGATACTCATCAATGTTATCCTGAAACTTTTCATTCATATTTGCCATTCTTTTACCTCAAAAAATAAGGGACTGTATTAGCGCACAACACACCGCATACAATTATCTATTTTTATATTATATTACAAATAGTATAAAAAGATTATCTTAAACTGGAAGGATGCCACAAATACTTTGGGAAGGTTCAAAAAACCGATTCTTATTTAAGTATTTAGACCAATACCACGCTACAAAACAGGATTATTTTTAAATATTTTATAACCACGAGGTTTCATATGAGCGATATTTTACGTAGAGGCCGCTTATCTTCAACACCCGATGAAGATATGATAAATTTCTCATCATCAATGTCAGCTGACAAATGGATATTTGAGGCTGATGTTCTGGTAGACATGGCTCACACAGTTATGCTGCATGAACAGGATATTATCAAAGAGAATGATTGCAAAAGTATTCTCAGCGGACTTTTAAAGATAAAGGAAGGGGGCATTGAAAAACTTGATCACAGTTATGAGGACATACACATTTCCCTGGAGTCCCGGCTTATAGATATTGTAGGCGAGGACACAGGAGGCAGGATGCACTCCGGTCGTTCCCGCAATGACGAAGTTGCAACCTGTATAAGGATCAGGTTAAGGGACGAGCTATTGTCTTTAATGGAGGAACTCTCTGAGCTTCGTAAGACCCTCCTTTCAAGGGCATCTGAGAATACAGAGACCATCATGCCAGGCTTCACTCACCTTCAGCATGCACAACCTACCACTTTTGCACACCATCTTCTTGCACATTCCAATGCCATCGGAAGAGACATCGAGCGCATTATCAGTACATTTTCAAGAGTGAACAAATGCCCTCTTGGATCTGCGGCTTTTGCGTCTACTGGTTTTGACCTTAACCGCGAAAGAACCTGTTCGCTTCTTGGATTCGACGCTGTTCTTGGAAACTCCATGGATGCTGTAAGCACACGTGACTTCCTTATTGAATCCGCATCTGCAATGTCAAATATCATGGTCAACCTTAGCAAGATGGCAGAGGAGATAATTATCTGGTCAAGTTCGGAATTCTCTTTTGTTGAACTTGATGATATGTATGCTTCTACATCTTCCATTATGCCACAAAAGAAAAATCCGGATTCTGCCGAGCTGGTCAGGGGTAAGGCTGGAACGGTTATCGGTTCATTAATGGCTTTACTTTCAATTTCTAAGGCACTTCCGTTGAGTTACAACCGTGACCTTCAGGAAGCAACCCCTAACATGTGGCGTGCGGTTGAAACTACCCGAAGTGCTGTTCGTATCACTAAGGGCATGATAGCTACCATGAATGTGAACACAGAGTCCATGGCTGCAAAGTCAGTGCTGGGCTTTACCACTGCCACAGAACTTGCAGATACCATGGTAAGGGAAGCGGGAATTCCGTTCAGAACAGCTCACCAGATAGTTGCTGTGCTGGCCCGAGGTAATGGAAAGCCTACTTTGGATGAGATCAATGCTGTGGCTCAGGATGTAATTAGTGAAAGCTTAAGTGGCAGGGGCCTTAGTGAAGATATGGTAAAGGAAGCTCTTGACCCGGTTCTTAACATCAGCAGGAGAGCTATTACAGGTGGACCTGCACCAGATGAAGTAAAAAGGGCCATAAAGATAAGTCTTGAAGAACTCCACGAAACAAAGACAAGCATAGCAGATATGAACAACGGTATTGAGAACTCATTGAAGCTTCTGTTCAGTGTTGTCGAAGGTTATACGGGAAAAGCTGCATAATTAGAAGTTACAGTTGAATTTATCGATTACATTATACAAATAATCAAGGGATAATCATGGAATTTGAAGAGGGCGACAAAATAAAGGTCAAGAAGGCTGGTGTGGAGTACGAAGGTATTGTCATGCCCAGTACGACCGGTCATATTATTTTAAAGATGGTCAGCGGTTACAATGCAGGGATCGATCCTAAAGGTGCCACTGTCACGATGGTGCAAAGAAGGCAGGATATGGAAGCTGCCTCTAAAGTTGCAGTTAATGAGACCAAAGCTAAAAAAGATCTTCCAAAGGTATCCATTCTGTCCACAGGGGGAACAATTGCCGGTAAGATAGATTACAGGACCGGTGCTGTAACTTCACAGTTTTCGGCAGATGATATTTTACAGGCTATTCCTGAACTTGCTGAGATCGCAAATTTCAGTGGAAAGGCTATCTACAATATACTTTCTGAGAACATGAAGGCTGAGTACTGGCAGGAGCTTTCAAGAGCTGTTATGGAAGAGATAAAAGGCGGTACTGATGGTATAATAATCGCCCACGGCACTGACACCATGATGTATTCTGCCGCAGCATTGTCATTCATGATCGACACTCCTGTGCCAATTGTGTTTGTAGGTTCACAGAGAAGTGCTGACAGGCCAAGCAGTGACAATGCCATGAATGCAATATGTGCTGCAAAGGTTGCTGTTAGTGACATTGCCGAGGTTACAGTTGTCATGCATACTGGACCATCAGACGATAAATGTTCGATCCATCGTGCAAGCAAGGTACGTAAGATGCACACATCCAGAAGGGATGCTTTCAGGTCGATCAACTCAGAGCCCATCGGCTATGTGGATTACGCTAGCGGAGAAATTCTTACGTCACTTCCTTACGTTAAAAGAGATGAAAAAGAACTGAAACTCAGAGATTCCCTTGAAGCAAAATGTGCCCTTGTGAAGTTCACTCCTGGTGCAAGTCCTGATATATTGGCCTACTTCATTGATGCAGGCTACAAAGGCATAGTTATCGAAGGCACAGGACTTGGGCATGTATCAACTGACTGGGTACCACAGTTGGAGAGAGCCAGATCACAAAATATTCCTGTGATAATCACTTCCCAATGTCTCAACGGAAGAGTATGTGACAGGGTCTATGACACAGGCAGGGACATATTGAAAGCTGGTGCAATCGAAGGCGAGGATATGCTACCCGAAGTCGCTCTTGTCAAGATGATGTGGGTACTTGGGCAGATGAAGGATTATGATGATGCAGTTGATATTCTTAAACAGGATATCAGGTGCGAGATCAATGAGAGGAGCCTTGATTAGAGGTTCCGGTATTTATTATCTATGTTTCATTTTAGTATAGTAAAATATACTGCACTTAGGATAACAAATCAATTGTTGACTTAGTCAATTGCAAAGTAAAATAGGATAGCATGTACTACAAATAACAGAAATGCGGCAAATAAATAGGTTTGTTTCCTGTGTACTACTAAAAACCCTATTAGTGCATGAATTATTGAAAGTGGCCAAATTCCCAAAATAAGATTTAATATACGATGCCAAGTTAAGTGATTGAGAGCTTGTTGGAATCCGAAATCAAGAATAAAGCTTAGAATATCTGTTTGAAGAAAGATAAGTGGATACAAAAGAAACCCAAATATGGCAGAAGTGGTTCTGTGTTCAGTACAGTAACCATAAATGAATAATGGGACTAATGGTCCAATTATCATAAAGTAATATAAATATGGGTCTTTTTCAAAAAGTATCCATATTAGTGCAAATATGAATGGAATTCCAAGAATAAAGATAATTGAATTGTTTGGGTTTGCGATAATTTCTCTAATTTTGTCTTGGCACTCGGCTGTTTTGCACAATTTATTTATTTTCATGATATGAAGTCTCTTTGATACTAATAAAAAAACAGGAAGAAATTCTTCCTGCGAAAGTACATCAGCTTTGTGAACCTACCCTCCAAATGCAAGTAGCTTCACCATTGGAGAATGGACTAGTTACTTCATTATCTAGTTCTTCTTGATCATAAAGTACCCACCAGTTGGACATATCATTATCAAAGAATCCTGCAATCAGATCTTCAGCATTTTCAAGCCCAATGACTTCATGTTCAGGTAAAGGCCATGAATCCTCATGTGCATCTCCTACTATATCGCCATTTGACAGCACAAATAACCTCACATGGAAACCACCAGTTAGACGAGCAGTACTTGTTGCAACACCGTCCCCTTCTATCCATCCATTGTTGGGGTCCGAAACATACTCGGCCCATTCAATAACAGTATCAGTCCACCCTTGATTTATTATGCGAGTTGCAACTGTGCTTCTATATGTATTTTCCCAAGCTATGTTGATTGGGTCTGCCTTTTCATATAAAACAGTTCCACCATTGTCTATTTGATACCAGCTATACTGTGGATATTCATAACCAATATTCCACCATTCAAATGGTGAAGATTGTTCTGTCATCACAATCATAACTGTATTGGTAGTTGTTACTTCATCTCCTTCATTGAGAAGAACGGATTGACCATTGGAATTGATTGACCTAAATTCTTTGCTTGGATTCTTAATTTTCATCTCCTTCGTAATTTCATCTGTTTTGAATTTTTCTTCAAATTCCTTACCAGAGTATGTTTCCTCAACTATAAGTTCTCCACTTTTGTATCTATAAGTTTTAGTTGATGTCACGCTTAGTGTATGTTCTTGCATCCACTCCTTAGTTTTCTTTTCCATTAAAAGCCGTTCTTCATCTGTTTTTTGATTATCTTTTATCCATTCCTTCAGTCCTGAAGGCATTTTGTCGTCAATTTCCGTAGTTTTAGCATTTACCGTTGATACAAATGCTAAGCTGCATATTAGCACTGCCATAAGAAGCGCACTAATTTTAATCTTGGTTTTTGTAATCATACTTTTCTCCTTATTATTCCAAAGACAAGATTACGCAAACCTTAAGTGTTATCAAAGCCAACAAAAATCTTGCCTTAGGGCATTTCGGGGTTCAAGCCTACTCTGCAAAAATAGATTGAACCTCACTTCATATTATTTCAATGTGACATTGTACAATTCTTCTCCTAGCTATATATGCATTATGGCCATAAGTTAAACTGAATAGATATTCAATCTAAAAAGTGAATGATTCTATAATTTTACTATCTCAAGAATTAATGCCACTCGCATTTTAATAATAAGTAAGACTAAGACACAAATTTAATAAATAGAAAAGGTTCAACAAAATTTAAGCAAACTATTGGATAGGATTAATTATTAATTTCCCTTCCATTTTCAATAGTAAAACTTTTTATTAATCATTGTTTTGCGAACCTTTATAACGAATAAATAAGGTATTAGCGAATCAGTCTATTATATTAATACAATGATCAGGTGAATATATGTCATTAGCAGCTCTTAGAACACATTATACGTCACAGATTAACCCGGAGGAACTGGATGACCAGAAGGTCACTGTCGCCGGATGGGTACATGAGGTACGTGACCTCGGTGGAATTTGTTTTGTTGTGCTCAGGGACCGTGAAGGAAGGACCCAGGTCACATTGGTGAAAAAGAAGACCGATCCAGAACTTCTGGACAAAGCAAGGAAACTTGTCAGGGAATCAGTAGTATCTATTACAGGTAGCGTTAAACCGGAAGGAAAGGCTCCAAATGGATATGAGCTCATCCCTGATGAGATAACAGTTCTCAATGAGGCAGAGTCACCACTCCCAATGGACACAACCGGAAAGGTTGAAGCAGAACTTGACACCCGTCTTGATTCAAGGTTCATCGACCTTAGAAGAAAAAGGACCACAGCTATCTTCAGAATAAGACATGAAGTACTTAAAGCTGTCAGGGATTTCCTTACAGACAATGGGTTCATTGAAACATGCAGCCCAAAAGTCGTGGCAACAGCAACAGAAGGTGGAACATCCCTTTTCCCGATCACATACTTTGACAGGGAAGCTTTCCTGAACCAGAGTCCTCAGCTCTTCAAGCAGATCCTTATGTCAGGCGGACTTGACAGGGTATTTGAGATCGGTCCTATTTTCAGGGCAGAGGAACACGACACCCGCAGACACCTTAACGAAGCAACATCAATTGATATAGAAGCAAGCTTCTGTGATCACTTCGATGTAATGGAGATCCTTGAAGAAATGGTCGCTTACATATATGAGCAGGTAATTGAGAATGCGCCCGATTCACTTGCAATTCTTGGTGTCGAATTAAAGGTACCGGCACTGCCATTCAAGAGATTGACCTATGATGAAACCATTGAGATAGTCAATGCAAACACTGATGAGATGCTCAATTGGGGAGATGACCTTGGCACTGTTGCAGAACATGCAATTGGTGAGTATATTTTCAAGGAAAGCGGTGAATCACACTACTTTATCATCGACTGGCCAACCGAAATTAAGCCGTTCTACGCAATGCCTTATGAGGATAATCCGACCATTTCCAAAGGATTTGACATGATGCACAGGACAATGGAACTCTCATCCGGTGCCCAGCGTATCCACACTCCTGAACTTCTCATAAGCAGAATTGAATCACAGGGTCTTGACCCTGAAGGATTCGGATTCTATCTCAAGGCTTTCAGGTACGGTATGCCCCCACATGCAGGATGGGGTATCGGATGTGAAAGGCTTGTCATGACCATGCTTGGTGTTGAGAATATCCGTGATGTCGTACTCTTCCCAAGGGACAGGCGAAGACTTTCTCCATAATTATAGATCCACAGGATGAATATTTCATGAAAGAAAGAAATCCAGTAGAAGAAAGTCCGGAAAAGAAAGCTGCAGGATTTGCAGCTGCTGAGCTTGTAAAAGATGGCATGGTCGTTGGTCTTGGCACTGGTTCAACCACAGCTTACACAATAGCTGAGCTTGGAAGGCGTGTTGCTGAGGGACTTGACATAATTGCAGTTGTAACTTCGTACCAGTCAGAGATGCTTGCTATTGAGGCAGGCATAACCCTGACATCACTTGCGCAGCATCCAGAACTTGATCTTGCAATCGATGGTGCCGATCAGGTAGATGCTGCCTTGAACGTTATAAAGGGCGGTGGTGCTGCACACACACGTGAGAAGGTCGTTTCACATTCTGCAAAGCGTTTTGTGATAGTTGCTGACGATTCAAAGCTAAGTGAACAATTGGATCATTATATTCCATTGGAAGTGCTTCCTTATGCAAAAGAACTTGTGTCAACACAGATAAGAAAAATAAGAGGAGACCCGGTGCTGCGTCTTGCATCAAGAAAGGATGGTCCGGTTATATCTGACAATGGTAATCTCATTATCGATGCAAGTTTTGGTGTAATTGAGGATCCAGTTGCTATGTCTACTGTTCTTTCGCAGATCACTGGCATTGTCGAGCATGGTATCTTTACCAATACGAACGAGATCTATATCGGCAATAAAGATGGCTCCGTCACGATACTGAAATAAGAACAAAACAGAAAATCAGTTTTTATATAATTAAATGGATATCCTGATCTATCCGATCAGGAATTATTTTTATCGTCAAGTGGACAGGCACACATTTCAAACAATGCTTCTTCTCCTGTGCGTGTACCCCTGGCTACGAGTAGATCGCCTGACTGAACAACTGTTTTTTTGTTAGGTCTGTAAACCCATTTTTCTCCTCTTTTAATTGCCATCACATGCACACCTGTCTCAGTTTCAAGCTTTAACTGACCAAATGTCTTCTCGACTATTGGTGAGCAGTCCTGAACAGTCAGTTTGGTGATAACCTCGTCGGATTCTCTGACAGCTATTGTGATGACGGGGTGCAGTTCAATATCTCTAAGAACTGTATCTGCAATGGTGTAAGCAGCATCTGAGATAACTTCTGCAGCGTTTGCAAGGTGCAAGAGCCCACGAAGAATATTCACATCAGGCACATGTTTTGCTGTTACAAGCACCCAGTGTAAAAGTTCATGTTGCATGCTGTCCATTTCAGATTCAAGGGCCTTGACCTCGTGTGCAATGTCATCATTATCAAACAGCAGGGCAGAATATGCCAGCCCTACAGCAAGCTCGCTCCTGTTTTTCATTTCGATGATAATGTCAACTGCTCTTTCAAGGTCCATCAGGAACCTTTCATGCTGTATCTCTCTGGGCATATGCTTGCGGTTTGTTACAAGTTCAATGAAAAGGTCCACACCTTCTTCATGTCCACGTGCAAAAAGAACATCATCAGATCTTATGCGGGTCTGGTGATTGGGGTTGTAGATCCATTCATCATTTCTGCGTATTGCGGTTATCCACATGCCTGCCTCGGTATCGAATTCGATATCTTCCAGATTCCTGCCGGCAATGGTTGAATCTTCACTCACGGTTGCCCGGGCGATGGTCTCATCAGCTTCTCTCATTGCAATTTTTAATTCCAGGGGAATACCCATGTCCATGAGAACTATTTTGGCAATATCACCTGCAGCATTGGATATATTCTCCGATGCATGTGCAACCTGAAGCACAGCGGACATCTCTTCAGCCTCATCAACACGCCTGGTGCTGAGCATGGCTGCTATTTTCATGTGATAATCCAGTGTGTTCATCTTTTCTTCAAGTCGGATAACCTCTTCGGCAATATCCTCATCATCATAGACCATTGCTGCATACGCAAGGTCCACCATGAGCTCGGATGTATCCTTCATTTCTATTAACAGATCTTTGAGGTTACGTGGAATATATTTTATTTCCTTTGGACTCATAAATTTCTACCGTTCATATATTATTATTCTGTATTAGATATTAGCTTATGTATTAGATATTAGCTTATATTATAGTTTATATCAGGTTCAGAATGTACATTGTTACAAAAATCCCTATAACTCCTACAAGGTCGCCAAGTGTGGCAATTAAAGGTATTACTGTGTCATCGGGGTCGATACCAAACCTGTGGGATGCAAATGCAATGGCAATTGTGGCTGAAAGGACTACCATTAGTTCAAATGTACCAGCTATAAGACATAGGGACATGATCGTGATAAATGGCACTCCGATCCCAAGTGCTGCTCCTGCTATCCACACCATGATACCTACAAATATACAGGCACTAATTCCTATTATAAAGGCTGCAAGAACACTGTTTCTCACAACAGGATTCCTTCGAAGATGACTTCCAAGTCCCATATGGAAGGATGATGAGAGCCTTGCACCAAGTATGCTTCCTGTATCCCCTCCAATCTTGATCAGTGCAGGAATCAGTACAAGTATGATGGGCATTGAGACGAGTTTATCAATTTGCAGGTTAAGCACCTGGCCTGCAAATATGCCTATGACGGATGTGACTAAGAGGATGGGAAATCCTTTTCCTACAATGCCTCTTACTGTGTAGTAGCTCATATCATAAGCACCACCTTTGCGGCCATAAAGAGCATTATCATAGACACTATGTCACCAATGGTGGCGATGGCTGGTGTGACCACATTATCAGGGTCAAATCCAAAACGGAACATACCAATTGCAAGCAGGACGGCTACAAATGAGAGTATTATGCCTGATGAAACACCAGCGATAACTGCTATTAATGTGAGGGTGAATGCACCTGCGCTCTGAAGACCAAGGGCTACGGTTATCAGATGACCCACGATTCCAAGTATGATAGACATTATAAGACTCAATAGAAGGGATCCTGAAACATTGTTTACAAGTTCGGGATTGCGGTCTATCTTTGTGATAAGACCCATGTGTATGGCACTTCCAAGACGAGAGCCCAGTGTGCAGGATATATTTCCGCGCATGCCAAGTACAGCGGGTGTGATGACTATTAATCCTGGTATGAGTTCAAGTTCGTTGCTCATTCCTGAGAGGATTACTCCTGAGATCACTCCCCCAACGGTTGCCATAAACTCAAATGGTAAAGCCTCACGTACAATGGAGCGGATGCTACCGTAATCTCCAATGTACTCCTCTACGACTTCTATCTCGTAGTCTTCGTCTTCATCACTTGAATCGTAAGGCATTTTTACCCTATTTCACGTTGCTAGTATTTAAATACATATCAGCACTATTATTCCTGGTTATCGTGTTCTTTATGGTAAAACATAAAAGACATAAGATATGTCAACATTTGTATAAAAGAGGAAAATAGCATGTTAAAACATATTGTGATGTGGAAATTGAAGGAGCAGGCAGAAGGAAATACTAATATCAAGAATGCTCTGCTTATGAAGGAAATGCTTGAGACTCTTAAGAATTCGATACCTGAGATTGGAGCGATAGAGGTGGGACTCAACATCAATTCTTCAGCTGTTGCTTATGATGTTGTTCTTTATTCCGAGTTTAAAGATGAGGAAGCATTTAATATTTACCTGGATCATCCTGAACACCTGAAGGTTGCCGAATTTGTTGGCAAGATCTATGATGACAGGGTCGTTGTGGATTATATGGTCTGAAATTGCTTCATCCCAATTTGGATTTGAAATATCCCTTAGATGGAAGCAAAAACCATGAGAAATTAAAATTACCATCCACTTTTCCCATTCCGTCAAAAAAGGTTATATATAACTAGTTACATTAAGAAGTTGCTCGAGGGCGAAACCGTCAACGAACAACTTTATTCGCAAACACCGTGGGCCCGTGGTCTAGCTGGTTATGACATCGCCTTTACACGGCGAGGATCATGAGTTCGAATCTCATCGGGCCCACCATTCACACTTATTTTTTCTGATGCTGGTTTTTTGTAATAATTAGAGCTGTTTTTCTAGTGATTCTACTTTTGCTTCAAGGTCTGAGTTATTGCTGGGCTGTATAACTTAAAGTTCGCCATTGAAATCTTCCTCCATGTATTAATTTTTTAAATTAATGGCTCAAAGATATTATCTGGTCAATAGTAAGTTTGGCATCATCTTGTGACATTCTGCCATACTTTGCTACTTCATCATCTGAACCATATACTGAAATAAGAGATTTTTCAAGGAATGGATACATTGCTAATAGTTTTCCTAAGGCGGAGATTTCTATCTGATTTCCACCGTAGTTGGGATCTATTAATGCAAGTACATCAGCATAATCTTTTATGAGTTTTCCTTTTTCCCAATCAATATTATCACTTGTATGCTGTTCAATTCGATATTGGCGATCCCATATAGCTTTTAGTTTTAAAATAAGTAATGTTGCACGATTTGGTACAGGCATTTCAATGCTTTCTCTGATTAATCTTGTTTCAGTGTTTCCATCAAGAATACTGAAATCCAATGATTCGTCTCTTCTTTCAAAAGGAAAAGGATTCTGTCTTGATGCAAAATCAATGATTAATGCACCTGATTCTGTATCCTTTTTAACGCTGCTTGGTATTCCAGCTAGTCTATATGGTACGAAATCATGATTTTTTCGCAAATGAAAACTCAAGCTAGTTCTTGTGCTGCTATTAGTTATAAGATCTATATCAATTGAGCCAAACCAGGGGTTATACGAGTCAACCGCCCAACCACCAATGAGTACGGTTGTTGGGTTATCTGCATCTTCTTTATCATGAAGATACTTAGTAATTACACCCAATTCATCCAAAGAAAATCTGATTATATTGCTCATTTAATCAAATCTTGTCATACATCAAAACCATTTCTTTTGTAATGTCCATTGCAGAATATCCCATTCCTGCTAGATCTAGAAGTGTCTGTGAAGCAGATACTATTCTAATTCCCTCTTTTTCCAAAGTATCTTGAAAAACATCTCGGTCAGGCCGATAGATTATTGCCTTTATACCATTTGTTGAAGGGGATTCAAATATTTCCCGGAAATAGTCAATATGTTCATCTTTTAAGTAGAGGTAAACTGCGTCACTTCGTACTCCATAACCTGTGTAAAGTGTTGCTGCAGTATATGATGTGAATCCCACTGGTATATTATCTTGAATTGCAAAAGCTTCAGTAATTTCTCTTGCTGCATACATAGAATCATTAAAAGGAATTTGTATTTCATGACCTTTAAGATTTATAAAGGGACGTTCCCATGCAACACCATTCAGCAGTTTATCCACATTTGAGATGCTTACATGGTTATAATCCTGCTTCACAATGTTCTGTTGAATTAATGTTTGGATTATTTTGTGTGCCCAACCATAAGATACATCTTCCAGAATTGATAATTGTCTTATTGAAGTCTTTTTTTCCTTCAACAAACGAGATACTATTTTCCACGATTTATCTGATGATATTCGAGGACCTTTGGAGTTAAACTGCTTATTCAGATTCGATTTAAGGGACCATGGAAGTTTTACCATAATGATATCCAATTGGTTCATTATTCTTTTTTCTCTTTCTGGAAAAGACTTTGCAGCTATAACTATGTTAATATTTCTTCTTGTGTTTTCATTCAGAAGCAAAAGATCACGAAGAAGATTCATCCTTGCAATAATATCTATTGTAGCTTTTGATTTTATCTCTATGAAGTATATGGAATCATTTTCTTCCAGTACTATATCAGGACGAAAAGGAAGATCTAATGAATGATACTCATATAATTTATTCATATTAGTATCTGTGGAATTAGATGAAATACTTAGATAATTCCTGATATAATCAAGACTTTTTTCTAAGTCTTTTGATTCTTTCTTTTTCATATGTAGTTATCACTATGTAGTGATATGTATATAAACATATCAGTGATATATATCTCTCTTTAGTGATAAGTACATAAAACTATTAGTGATAGCCTGTATTGTAGGCACCATATAGCAAATTCCCCCACAATCCTCCTATCCTCCTCTTTTGACTGCTGTACTTTATAATTTGTGTCTGAATATCGAATATCTCTACAAATACAAAAAGAACTATAACTATGAACTCATCTGGCATACAGATTGAATAATTACAAAATCGTTTCACATGATTACTACTTCAATCCATTCTATGAAATGGAATACAAAACAAGCGTATTATAAAAAAGTGCTTGGATTTAAAAAATCACCGGGATATAAATGCTAGTTATCGAAAATCTTGCTGTTATTTTAGGGCTTGCATCTGCATTATCATGGGGTGTAGGAGATTTTGCAGGGGGGTATGCTGCCAAACGGACAAGTGCTTATACTGTTGTTCTGATCACACAAATCATAGGTATTATTATATTCCCAATTCTTGCATTTGTATTTTCAGAGAGCCTGCCACCACTGAACAATCTGATCTGGGGTGCTCTTGCAGGATTTTTTGGAGCTGCAGGGTTGATAGCACTATATATGGGTATGGCCAAAGGGAAAATGAGTATAGTTGCTACTCTGGCTGCAGTAATAGCAATGATCATACCTGTAATATATTCAGCTTTAACTGAAGGCATTCCTTCCATTTTTAAAATTACGGGTTTCATTTTTGCATTTATTGGGATCTGGTCGATTGTTCGCATGAATACCGGAGCAAATTTAAATATAAAAGATCTGGAATATTCATTAATTGCAGGTATATTATTTGGTTTATTTTATATATCCATTGATAATTTTAGTACCACTGCAATTTACTGGCCATTAACAGTTTCAAGAATTTCAGCATTTATCCTGCTCACAGGATTCATGATATTAACAAAGAATATCAAGAAACCCAGATCCGATGCAATTCTGGTAGTTATCCTTGCAGGATTATTTAATACAGGAGGAGCTGCTTTTTTTGCTCTGGCTTCAGAAGCTGGAAGATTGGATATTGCCACCATTCTATCATCATTAAGTCCTGCAGTTACAGTATTGCTGGCATGTATATTATTAAAAGAGCAACTTGCTCTGCGTCAATGGATAGGAGTTATAGCCGCATTGTCTGCTATAATCCTTATATCGATTTGACAGCTCCCAAGTGCAAAGAATTAATTAAATAATTTTAAATGAGAATCTCTACAGAGCTAAAACATGACTACATTTATATACTGGCAGTTTATTCTACGAGTCCTAGAATTATTTGCAGGATATGGATAAAAAGAAATACATCGAATGAAATTAGAGAACAAGTTCAAAGAGTATTCCAACAGTCATTCCGCAGTGATCTAAGCAGATTTAATTGCAACACTCCGATTTATGCTCATTTTTTCTTTTGGTAATTTGATTTACTATATCCAGATAAATATTCATAATATTCACAAATTTACTGCACCCTTAGCACCCTTAACTACGTTTTTCATAATACCTTCAATGTTAATGGGTTTTAATTTTAAGCGCAGGTAGAACTCACGGGTCATGGTAATTTTAAAAAATGGTATAAAGTATGGCATTTATAGAAAAAATAAAAAATAATCAAGTAAATCTAAAAAAAGAAGTCTTATCCGGTCTGACGGTCTCACTGGCCCTTGTGCCAGAAGCTGTAGCTTTCTCAATAATAGCAAACGTCAGTCCGTTGGTCGGACTCTATTCTGCATTCATTATTGGATTAATAACTGCGATCCTGGGTGGCAGGCCGGGAATGATCTCAGGTGCCACAGGTGCGATAGCAGTTGTAGTAGTAAGTCTGGTGATCTTACACGGAGTTGAATATCTTTTTGCAGCTGTGGTGTTAATGGGAATTATACAGATTGCCATTGGATTTTTAAAACTGGGTAAATTTATCCGCTTGGTTCCACATGCAGTGATGTTCGGATTTGTCAACGGACTGGCCATTGTGATTTTCCTGTCACAGCTTTCCCAGTTCAAAGTCATGGATAGCAACGGAATTGAGCATTGGATGAGTGGACAGGCATTATTAATCATGTTAGGTCTGGTGGGGTTGACCATGACCATCATCTACTTGATGCCGGGAATTACAAGAGCGGTTCCTGCTTCACTAACTGCAATTATAGTTGTTTCAGCGCTTGTCATTTTCTTCCAGATACAGACAAGGACAGTTGGTGATATTGCATCGATCGCAGGTGGTTTCCCTGAATTTCATCTACCACAGGTCCCACTGAATCTCGAAACACTGAAAATTATCTTCCCCTTTTCACTAATTATGGCACTTGTAGGCTTGATTGAAAGTTTACTGACGCTGACCGTGATCGATGAGATGACAGAAACAAGAGGCAGGGCAAATAAGGAAAGTCTTGCACAGGGTGTTGCCAACCTGGTTTGTGGACTTTTTGGAGGCATGGGAGGCTGTGCCATGATAGGTCAGAGTCTCATTAATATAAATTCAGGTGCCAGACATAAGATTTCTGCTGTTGTTGCTGCTGTGAGTCTGTTACTGTTTGTGCTGGTAGGATCCCCCCTTATCGAGATGATCCCTATGGCTGCTCTGGTGGGAGTTATGTTTGTGGTTGCCATAGGAACATTTGAGTGGGCATCCTTGAAGATGTTCAGAAAAATGCCCCTTACAGATGTACTTGTAATGGCTATCGTTGCATCAATAACAGTTATCTTCCACAATCTGGCACTTGCAGTAATTGTAGGTGTTGCCATTTCTGCTCTGGCTTTTGCCTGGGAGAATGCCAAGCTTGTGCGTGTAAGGAAAGTTCTCGATGACAACGGTATCAAGCATTACGAATTTTTTGGCCCGTTGTTCTTTGGATCAGTTACTGAATTCCAGAGTAAATTTGATGTACTAAATGATCCTGATGAGATTATAATCGATCTCAAAGAATCAAGAATTGCTGACCATTCTGCGATCGAGGCACTTAACAAGGTCACTGGACGCTACGCCAAGCTTGGTAAGAAGGTACATCTGCGACACTTAAGTGAAGATTGCCAGGTATTGGTTGATAATGCATCTGCCATTATTGATGTCAATCACTGGGAAGATCCAGATTACAAGGTGCCTTCGGATATATTGGGATAAAGGGAAGGAATTCTGTGTCATCATATGGGTGATGCAGGACACTTTCCAGGTATGCAGACAGTCAATCAGAGTTAAGCTTCAAAAACAATCAGGAAATTTGAATTGTCCCCTCCTGGCAGGAAAATGCCAACCCCAAACTACATAAGCTCATAAAATATGCTTACCATAAACTGTGTCTGAGTCTTTGCAGGCATTGAATTGAATAATAAATATTTATTGAAATAAAACTGAAGTTAAAAATGCTATTAACCAAAATAACCAATGAACACCTTTCTTTGGATGTATTGCGTCTGTGGTTTTCACGGATTGTTCTGTACATTCTTCTGTTTGTGTTAAGTTTTGGAATATTTCACTACATAATTCTGGTCTTTGGTCCTTCCAGTTATGATATGACGAGTGCACGCTTAATGATAAGTGCCTTGATACAGAGTGAAGCGGCTATACTAGCCATTATTGTTACACTGAGTCTTGTGACAGTAGAGTTAGCTTCGAGCTCCTACTCTGTGAGAATGATCGATCATCTCATAGTATATAATCCTGATTTTTGGATTCTCATGGTAATATATATTGTATCCATGATCTATTCTTTGTTCGTTTTAATATCCATACATGATAAGGATATAGTTCAAATGCAAGTCAAGGTGTCATTTGCATTCCATTTCGGAGTCTACTCTTTCCTTGTATTGTTCCCATATCTTTTCAGGACACTTAAAATGCTAAAGCCGTCAACATTGCTGAATATGCAGGCAATGAAACTGAATGCAAAGAATATCACAACAGCTATTAGTTCAGATGCTGGCAGGATTCATGAAAATGATCCTATGCAACCAATTATCGATATAATCAGTAGTTCATTGTTAAAACATGATTTTGAAACAACAAGGAACGGACTGAATATCATAGGTACACGTGCCAAAGAGATATTCATAAAAAATGACCTTGCCATCACAGAACGAAAAATAATTGCAAACTATATTTTTTCCCGGCTGGCAAGGTTTGGGAAGTTCACTTTGAAGCATGGTGATGAGGATGCTACATTTATTGTGATCAGGAACCTTGAGGTCATGTGGAAAGAATTGGAAAAGGATGACCCTGGTAATTCTGTATTGCAGGCAGCATTGTCCCTCGAGCAGATTGGTATAGTTGCATCGGATATGCAGCAGCGAGATATATTATCCACTGTTATCAACCATCTTTTTGATATTAGTCAAAGGGCTCTTGATAAAAGATATGACAGGGAAGCATCAAAGGTTATAGATTCCCTGGCTTCGATTGGTTTTTCCTGTATTGATAAGCGGGCTGATCCATGGATTGTAGATGATATAGTTCACAAAATCGGCAAACTTGGCAGAAAGGCATCAGAAAGTGGCCAGATATCATCAGCTTCTCAGACATCAGATTCTATGGATGATTTAATAGTTTCTATGGAATACATAGAAAATCCTGAGTATCAGCGACTTTACAGGATGGCTGAGAAAATATCACAATCAATTCGTTTGGAATAATATTACTTACCAATCAGCACCGACAAGCTTAATACCATTGCAGTTGTTGCAGATGCACTGCTCTTTTTTGTTTTGCTTTACAAAACAATTTGGAACATTAATTCTGAAATCGGGCCAAATTGAAAACAAATCCAGATGATGTGACTTCATCCCATGTTTTGCATTGATGGCCACATAATCACAGGAAATATAATATGGAATCATCAACGTTTAAAGATCTTCATTTATCTAGAAATATCGAAAAAGCAATTGAGGAGCTAGGTTTTGAGGAACCTACTCCCATACAGGTTCAGTCCATTCCTCAGATTTTAGAAGGCAAGGATGTTATCGGTCAGGCACAGACTGGTACAGGTAAGACAGCTTCATTTGGAATACCTGCTCTGGAAATGGTAACGCCTAACAGTAGAAACACTCAGGTACTTGTTCTATGTCCTACAAGAGAACTTGCAAATCAGGTTGCAGATGAGTTGACCAAGCTTGCAAAATATACTAAGGCAAGGATACTGCCAGTCTACGGTGGACAAAACATTGACAGGCAGATAAAAGCTCTTAGAAGTGGTGCTCATATAGTGATCGGAACTCCTGGAAGGGTCATGGATCACATCGAGCGCAAGACACTAAAACTTGACAACGTGGAAATGGTTGTTCTTGATGAGGCTGATGAAATGCTGGATATGGGATTCAGGGAGGATATTGAAAGCATCCTTAGCAGTGTTCCTGATAGCAGGCAGACCATCCTTTTCTCAGCTACAATGCCTGCTCCAATAATGAAATTAGCCAAAAGGTTTCAAAATAATCCGGTACATGTCAAGACAATCCATAAAGTTGTCACAGCACCTAACATGGAGCAATCCTACTTTGAAGTAAAACATCATATGAAGCCTGATGTCCTTTGCAGGATGATCGATATTTATGATGTGAAATCATCTCTTGTATTTTGTAATACAAAGAAAAAGGTGGATGAACTGGTCAGTCTCCTTAAAACCAGAGGTTTTCTTGCTGATGCAATTCATGGTGATCTGAAGCAAACCCAAAGAGAGAAGGTAATGGCAAGTTTCAGGAAAGGGGAAATTGAGACCCTTGTTGCAACTGATGTAGCAGCCCGTGGTATCGATGTTGAAAATATAGAAGTAGTTTTCAATTATGATATGCCACAGGACGAGGAATCATATGTTCACAGGATCGGAAGGACGGGACGTGCAGGGAAACATGGAATAGCATTCACTTTTGTAACTCCCCGAGAGATATACAAGATCAAGAGCATCCAGAAGTACACTAAGACAAGAATAAAGCACCAGAAGGTCCCAACAAGAAGTGATGCTGAGGATTTCAAGGCAAATGCACTTGCAAATAAAGTTAAGGAAACCATTGATGCAGGTAACCTTGGTAAGCATATGCATTGGGTGGAGAAGATGACGGAGGATGATTATACCACAATGGACATTGCAGCCGGACTTGTCAAGTTAATGCTTTCTGGAAAAAAGTAATTTTTAAACAGTTAAAATAAGGGATAATCGTTACCGGATATGATTCGGTAACTCCCTGAATATACGATTCATCTTATATAGTTTGAGCATATCTATACAAATAGAATCAAATGGCTATACTGCACTCGTAAATTTTTATTTACAGTAGTGGGATTGGCTATATTTTGCTTTATTTAAATTAGATATTTCTAATGTTGTGCGATCCATAGACAACATTTTGCTAAATATACTGTTTTGAGTAAGGCAAGAATGAAAATTTTACATGCACTGAGGTATTAATCTGGCTAATTATAGAAGTAATAAAAGGAAAAGTAACGCAAGGGGTGGAAATCCTGATGGACAGGAAGTTGTCAGGGTTAGGACTCCACGCAAAGAGAATGGTGAGGTTCTGGCAACCGTTTCAAGTCTTCTTGGAGCAAACAGGGTAAGGTTGCAATGTATGGATGGTGTGGTCCGTATGGGAAGGATTCCTGGTTCAAAGAAGAAAAGAATGTGGGTCCGTGAAGGCGACATTGTTATAGCAACTCCTTGGGAAGTCCAGGATTCAAAAGCTGATGTTATATGGAAGTATACTCGTCCGCAGGTTAACTGGTTGGAGCGCAAAGGCTTCCTTGGATGAGATGAATTTTATTATTCATCTTTTCTAATATATATTTTTGGCATTGTTAATTAAACATATCTATCTCTTTATTCCTGTACTTCATTAAGAGAAGAACAGAATATTTTAACATTTCAAGACTTTTGGAATAGCA